>Ga0209208_10013324_pt1 | contig 10284 bp, 8 predicted proteins | sample S1TSphfallax_3_FD_187694 | JGI IMG/M metagenome (GOLD analysis project Ga0209208, IMG submission 187694) | Host-associated microbial communities from peat moss isolated from Minnesota, USA - S1T2_Fd - Sphagnum fallax MG (SPAdes) (version 2) | ecosystem: Host-associated > Plants > Peat moss >... | reverse complement strand
TTGAAAATATAATATCCATTCCTGAATATTCCAAAACAGCTTCTATTTTCCTACTTAAATTATGGTTTTTTGAAATTTAAAAAAAAAAAACTTCAACATCTCTCTCTCTCTCCAAATAAAATAACCATAGTACCTCGGCAGCTTCAACACATGTTTGTGGAATAATTAATTAATTAATTAATTACTTAATTTTGAAATTTCTGGTTTGACAATTAGAATATTCTTCTTGAAGACTCAATATTTTCTATCAAAAAATTTTGTTATTTCATTTTTTTCTTGTTAACTTTTTTTTTCATCGGCTCATGGCACATGTTTTTTGTTCTTTCCCATGATTTTCACTTAAATTTTATTCAGTCTTAATAGTATTGTGTTTCATATTACCTCATTTATCTTGTACATTAGTGTGGGCATGTGCCATTGGCGCAAGTGTGATCTCATAACTCAAATAATTTCTCCTTCGAAAACCATTTTTTTTTAATTTGATTGAATTTCCAATGACAAAAATTCATCAAAATTCAACTTTTCTCACACTAAGAATTTTTTTTAAAAAAATCTTCAATAATTCCACCTCATCAAGGGCTTTCCAACAATATCAAGAGAGTACCCTAATTTTTATTTTTATTTTTATTTATTTTTAAAAAATTCTTTGACAAATTTATTCAAATATTCAGTAACTTTCACATGGTAGGTACGTCTAAACAATGCGAAATTGCCTTGATGCAACCATACTCATCAAGGCCATTAAAGTTTTGACGTATTATAGTGAAATTTAATTGTGTATAGCACCATCCATACACCACATAACTAATAGAACATCCCCATAGCATAAATATAAGCCAAGAACATTTTTTCATACTCATTGTTTTTTAGTTAGCCATTGATGTCATGTTGACGTTGGTGATGACATCAAGGTGACCTAAAACATGACCAAAAACTATTTTACTACAAAATGTAGAGGACCTCAAGAAGTTTCCTAGTGTATTTGGAGTACATCTTACGAATGTTGATGTCCCTTAGAGCATCTCCATCGGTGCTCAATATGTGAGCCTTACAAAATCATTTTTCACATCCAAGTTCAGTTATTTATTCTTTTGCAACCCCACTCATAAAACTGAAACTTGGATAACAAATAGGTGAGGGACTACTAATAGCAAACCACGCGGAGGAATCGTTACGATTAGCCAATCAGAAACAAACGCACCAGTCAGATCCTATTTATTACACTCTTTTTTTCTGCAGGTGCACACGTATTGGTGTGCCTTTCACCAGCCACCACCGCACTGTCTCCAATTATGCTGAGCCAAATCCCATTTTCCTGAGCTAAACCAACACATTTTGACATTTCTTAATCTAATTTCACTGTGGAGGGTCACATACAGAGCACAGCTGGAGATGCTCTTAGAAAAGAGGAGGGATATTACACTTACTCTTTTTAAGAATGCTAGATATCAACTTCTTATTAACTTTACTTAAGTCATTTTTATCAAGTTACAATTACTCGAGATATTTGTATTGCATGCACAAACTTTTGGGACTATGAGATATGTTAAGTAAATTAATGGCCTTGTGCATTTGTTTTTATGACATATGTTAAATAAATCAATGGTCTTGTGCATGTGTTTGCATGTCAATGCATGAAATGATAAAAAAAATTTGTATGTGTATGCCTTTTTTTTAGGGTAGGTAACATCTACATGAAAATGTTCAGCTCCTATTTAGATTAGGACAAAGTTCGAGGAGGAACACAAGGTTTTTAATAACATCTTTGTGATGCTAAAGTTGAGTGAAAAGCTCTCATATTATAAAAATCAGTGTTTTTGTCATCTCTATTCTTTGTATGGATATAGAGGGTTTAGGGTTTTATAACGGAGATAAAATGGGTCCCCCCCTTTTGGATAAAGACTACAATTTGTTCGTCCAGGTTCATTGAATTGGAGGAGTTCATGTGGAAACTTCGGCCCATTATCAAAATGTATGTCCATCAATTTCTTCATATTCGACTCTTAGTACCTACTCTAATAAGGTTCAAAGTTCAAGGTAGTGTCAGCTATGGAAAGGTTCCCTTGTTGTTGGTTCTAAGGGTATTGGATAATGGACTACAAGTGTAGAATCATGTGAGAATTGGAACTAGAACCGGAACCATAATTGAGCTTTAGTTTCTTCTAAGTAAGTTAAGTTCACGGGTTCTCTAGGCTAGCGAATATTGTCTCAAAAGGCCTTAGACAAGCCCCATTTTCAGGCATGCGGCCATCGGTGTATTCTTTTTTTTTCTTTTTTCTTTTTTCTTTTTTTTGGTGGAATTTTTTTCAAATCTTTTGCATTCTGGCAACAAAAAAATTGGAATTTTTATTTTTTTTTGGAAAAATGTTGAAAAACCCCCATGAAACTAAGGGAAAAAAAACTTAGTGGTGGCTTGTAATTGGTTGAACAAATTAATATTACACAATCATGTTTTAAAATTTGATTGTGAAAGTGTCTCATGAAGCCTAATGAAATTGAATATAGAAGAAGGACTAAATTATTGTCTCCTTTTAAACATGTCCAGTTCTCTACCTACCAAGGTCCAAGTTTTTTAAACTTTTAGGAATAAACTTGCATGGTATTAGCTTTTAAGGTTTAGGGCTTAAAGTTTTTAGAGTTTGGGATTTTTGGATTTTACATTGAGTCCAAACTATATGTACATTAAAGTACTAAAAGTATTGTGACTTAAAATATAATTAGTTTGAATTTATTATATTTATATTTAATTGACTTGGGCCTTCAAAATAAAACAAGTTATGATAATTATGAATATTAAATTGTGTCATTTTCTTTTCAAGTAAATGTACACTAATCACATTATAAAACTTGTTTACAACACCTTATTCGACAACATTGTATCATTTCTAAAAACTAATTCAAGAAATATGTTTTAATTTTTTGAATAAATAAAATTTACTCCTAAGGTATACATATTTAATGGAAGAACAATTTACAATCATAATCATCATCATTATTATAGCATAATGTATGATTGAAGGTTTTAATATAAATTTTCATTTAAACTTCAAAATTTTTAAACAAATTGAAAGAACTTTTCATGGAAGATTGCTCTTCATATATATATATATATATATAAATATATATGTGCAAATTTTCATTGAAAATCTTCAAAACAAAATAAATAAATAAATAAATAAATAATTGTTTTGTTAAAATTATAGTGTTTTGACAAGCAAATAAATGTTACAAATGTATTCCAAAATATGATTGCATCATTCCTATGTGCAACAATCTCACAACATAATGATAGTTTAAAATGTTTAAACCATTTTTTATCACACATTTTGACCTCTAAAACCTTTCCAATTATGTCCCCAAACCATTCAATTTTTTCTTGGAGTGAAAATTACAATGTTGGAACAATTTTTTGTTTACACCATACCATGAAAACACCCAAAAGCCTAGGGAAAATTTGGAGTTGAAAGGTTAAGGTTTATAACAACATTAAGGCTTTTTAGGACTTTGGGGTTTAAATTGGGAAGGGTCAAGTTTGTTGGTGTGTAAAAGGTTAGGGCATATTTAGGGTTAAAGTTCATCAACATGAATCCAAATTTTCCCGTGTAGTACAACACATGATACCCCAATGGCATCAAGCAAGTGGTCAAAATTGAGCCCATAGCAACAACTTCTTTGTTTCAGTTTGTTCTTGAAACATGACAATGCCACCATGTGCAATGCCTTTATGTGAAACTTGCCAAAATTTTCATTATTTTATGATGCATCACTCATTGCATGGTGCATTAACCAACCTTCATGGATGAAACTCGTTGGTCCACACTTGAAGATAGAAGGGTCTTGAGGAGACAATTGTAAAAGTTGTCACATTGTGTTAAGTTCATAAATGGGCATTGGTTGAGATCCAAATGAAAGTATGGTGTGGCACCGATTTCAACAAACACAAAGTTCACACATGAGTATGTACACAAATTCTAACATATGGATGGGCAAAGGAATTATAGCTACATGTCCAAAGTTGCCCATTTTATAACCTTTGATATAATATCTTCCTCTTATAATATAACTCTTAGTCATTAGCTACCTTCAAATTACTTATTTTCATTTTATCATTCCTCTCACGATTGATGTCCATTTTACCTATCACAAAAGCATCATGAACATTGGAGGTGGAAATGACTTGTCATGCTTGCCATGTTCTTGGATTACACCATCAACATTTCACCCTTATTCATGTGTTTTCCACCTACAACGGAGATTTCACCTAGAGTAATCAAACAAGTAGGTTCAAAAGTAGTAATAACAATGAAAAGCCCATTTGAATTAATTGAGTTAGGAAATTAGCTAGATCTAGGAAATGTTGTAATGAAAACATGTGTGCCATCAATGAAACTTGCCACCTCTTAAATAAATTTCGTGTGGTGTGTCCATATGTGACTTTCAAACATTCTAATACTTAGTCAAATTATAAAGCCATGTTTTTCGATCCCTCCTTGCTTGAGTTGCATGTCTTCAATCCCCTTTGGGTTTCATGCAAGTAAATACATCCTTCAAAGTCTCTTCAACAATTTATGACTTAGGGTAGACCTTTTGGTAATCTTGGTAGACAACCTTCCACACTGTAATTGGAATAAGCTAGGTCACATGTTTCTTGCTAGTGTTGTAGGCAACATATTGTATGTTGTATGAAATTGATAATGTGTTGAATTATAATGACTTCACAATTTGTTAGGTCACCTTCTAATCTCTACATATAGGGTTTTTTTCCCTTATGCAAGTCAATAAATTTAAATTGATGAATCATTGTCATGAATTTTGAATCCTTTGGAAACCCTACCATTTTTTTTAGACCCCATAAATGCACCACCATCACACTTAAACCTCATACAAAGCATTAAAGTTCCTCTAATATCCATAATTAAATTTCGTGACACTATACAAACTTTGTAAAACACATTTAAATGTCTAAATGGAATTTGGAAAATAAAATTGATGGAAAAAAAGTCTATTGAATGGATTTTAAGGTCACCAAAAAAAAAAAAAAAACATTACTCAAGTCAAAAGGATCGAGTGACATTTTTGAAATTCTAAAAAAATAAAAATAAAATTTGTAGACTAAATTCAACTAACTTTTCAAACAATTTTTTTGGTAAGCTATGAAAAATATTCACAAACTTTAAGAAAACAACCTTGAGTTCAATTTTTCCTTGATTACAAAAATCCTTCATTTGTTACATTCATTTATTCAAGATTGCAACATTAGAACATCATTATGTCATGAATATCTTAAGAATACAAAGGAATCAATGTCAAACAAACATTTGGTAAAGCTTCAATGTATTGTAAAAGGTTAATAAAGTCTAGAAGAAAACATGTTTTCTTCACATGAAACTACTAGAAACACAACAATACAAAATCCTCAAAAACATTTATCCTTCATGGAATTCTTTTTGGGTTTTATATTTGAAGGAAAATAATGTCATCCACATTTACAACACATTGGGAAAGATTCAATAAGGGCAATGTCAACCAATAAACTAGCCAATACCCTTTGCCTATCTCCTAGTTTGTAGGTTAGTGATTCCACAAGGCATCATTGACCTAAAAACTATTGCAACTCACCAAGGAAAAAATGTTATTTTTTACTTGGATTTAATTTTCTTTACGAAAATGCAATTAACATCCTCCTCCTTCCTATTTGGGATTACATTCTCACAATCATTACTAAATGACTAATCCTAAAATAGAAAAATCATGAATTCCATTGCCTCTACTTTTGTAGTTGCTTCTTAAAATACAATTACATCAATAAAAGGTTCCTTTGTAAAGGTGATTATTACAAAAAAAGACATTATTTTAGCAAGATCTTGTACATTTTCTTATTTGATAATTAATAGTGATTCCATTCCATGAAAGGTCTCCACCTTAGCAAGCTGAACTTCCATTTGAACTTCATGAAAATTGTTAAGTTCTCTTTCATTAGATTATAGGAAGGTGAAGGTTAGCAAGTTGACTTTGAAATTAGTGAATGTGATTTAGTAAGTTTTAATGTACTATTCATAGAGGCACTCATTACTTGATAAAGTTATCCATTAGATGATGTACACATGACGTTAAAATTTTGAAATTTTATTTTAAATATTTGATATCATTTGTACATGACTATGGTAGTCCCATAATATGTTACCATTGCAATTGCATGTGATTAAAATAGTTGTAAAATGCACTTTACATGTGACTACACTCATTGTTAGGAATGCCACATATTGACTAAATTAGTTACCAAGTAGGATAACATACATAACTACACTCGTTGCAAGGGTAGAATACAAATGAAATTGCACTAGTAGGGTAGGATACATATTCAACTCCAATAATAATAGTTGCAAGGCAAGTCAATTGGATTACATTTACAACTACAATAATTAAAACATGCAAATTGAAAACATAACTAAAGTGATGCAAAACATGATAGACCTATGTAAACCTAATTTACTGAAATGGATTCACAAAGGGATGGGAAATGAAAGAAAATTCAAGTTTGCAAACAAAATGTGACATACATGTAGTAGAAAAACTTCATGGCATTTTGAGCTACACCACATTTGATTACATTAAATCTAAGAAATAAAAACTCAAGTAGTTTTCTACATATTCACACCTTTCCAAAATGTGAATTGACCCTTCACATCCTTTAGTAATAGTTGCACAAAAGGTTTTTTTTTTAAATTTGGAAACATGAAAGTTGTTGCATGGAGCATCACACCATGGACCTCCACCTTATACACAACTTCTTCAATAACAACCCCATGAAACATATTGCCATTAACATCAAAACTATTCCACTTGTTACAATATGATGTCACCAACACCAAAAAAATTCCATTAGTTAAAATGTGACATTTGTTCAACAAGAATGTTGAATCATCAATGGCAAATTACACATGCAAGTTCTAACAACATTAATAGCAATGCACGTGGACATGTATTGCCTAATTGCAAGATAACTTTTGAAAGGTGGTGAAAACAATAATTTACAAAAAGGGAATTGAAATCATTAAAAACATGGTGGGGGCACCTTTGGCATGGGCAAGGCCTTTGTAGTCATTTACCACATGGCCTCAAAATCTTAGCATTGGATGAGTTTCTCTAGTTGGTTTCTTTGTCTTCTTGGTCTATTACCCACGTGGAACCAAACCATATGTATGTGGAGCCAAACCATATGTGCATTATCATGACCTCTTGACACTACAAAAAAAACATTATGAAAAACATTAAACAACATCTCAAAATAGTCTAGCTTTGATTAGCAAACATCTCTTTTGATTTAAGTTGCAAATTTCAATTAAGAATTGTCATATAAAAACATGAATCATTGCATAGGTGGTTAGATTTCACTTTGGGTTTGATGTGTTTCAATTATAATTATTTCCTCTTCATTTCCTTGTGTGGATTGCAAGATATCACTTGTTCGGTAATATACTACCATGACCCATTGTTAAGCGCAAAAGATTATAAGAAAAGAATACAAGTAAAAACTAGGGTTTTAATTTATAATCTAAAATGTAAACGTTTGAAGGTTGCATGTGTACCACATTCACCACACTGATTGGAGACATTTATTGATTTGGGCTCTTAAGAATGTTTTCATGTGCTTGAGTGTTTCTAGGAACCTCACTTCTTGTTGTGATCGCATCAACTACCTACATTACATAATTAGTCCTTAGTTACACCCATCATTTGAGCTTTGCATCACTTTGTGAATTATCATCGATTTCATCTAAGGTTAAATTGTTAAATTAAACACTAAAATGCCAAATGCTTAAAATAATTGAAACATACAAAAAGAACTTTATCACTAAATTAAAAAATGGCAAGGTATCCCATGGGTAACATTATTGTTGTGGTGGTAACAAATACAATGATCAATTCAAGGAGATTAAGGGCCCAAACTTAAACCTCCATTAAACAACCTTTATTTATACTCCAAATTAACTCAATGCATACATAAGTGAAGTATATGCACTAGACTATTGTAACAAAATGGCAAATGTACCATCTTTAGTGAGGTGAATGACTTTGGCACTAAAAAAAAAGTTGTCATTTGCAACCAATTTTTGCAACATTACAAATTTCATTTATAATTGAAAAATGATTCCAAATCAGTAATTTTTATTTGCTAAAATTGATTGCAAATAACAATCTTCTTTGAATGTGGACAATTAAATTTTGAACTCAACATTAATATGAATACTCTCAACATTCACTCAATTTTAAAATATTTAGTTATTCACATAATTTAAAAAAGGGTGCTAGACTTGAATGTTACAAATGGTATAAGCATTTGCAACACTGGAATGACAAGGGGACTAATTGGGTAGTGACATTATGAATTTGCCAACACTTCCAATAGTCCCAACATCCACACAATTCCCAAAATAAATTGGTACATACATAAGAAGAAAGTAACACTTGACTTATGTGTTACAAATGACAAACCACGCAAGACACCAGAATTTCAAAGAGGTACGATTAACCCACATTGTCAACTTGTCATCAAATTTAATCATCTTGACATGTTTGATCAATAATAATACAATACCTACATAAGAGAAAAGAGGCACTAGATTTAATTATACAAATGGTTGATAATCCCAAATGGTACAAATGTTTGCCTAGTATCAATACTAATAGCATGGACCTTACCAATCCATTATGAACTAATGCAATACCAATTTAATACTTGTACTTGCCTTATAAGCAATTGAGGTAATATCGGCCTTCTACAAATTTTATACCAATCTAGATACCAAGTACATGCACTTTCCATATATTGATTGAAAAATTGATCTTGGACTTGATACATAGACCAAACTAACATGTACTAGCTAGTATATACCAATAATGAAAGCCTCAAATACGAGAACCACCTAACCTATGTTGAAAAGGTGATACCAAACCAACATCCTTACATTCATAAGAGAAAAGAGACAGTAGACTTGAGGGTTACAAATGTTAGAACCAACATGTCACACAAAAAGCCTGAATCAGGGATTTCTAAAATTTTAAGAGCAAATTCTTGATATTCAAAATTTGGAGAAAATTTCCCCCACTTTTGAAGAATCACTAAAATTGGAACCAAAAAAACTGAAATTTCCCAAACATTTCTTTTTTTTAAAAATTTGCAAAAATCCCAAAATTTGTCGAAAAGAAAAAACACTCCTCTGAATATTTTGATTCAAGGCATCAAATGGGTTTCAGTGACCAGACTTTTCAAATGAAAAACATATCTTTCATAAGAATAGAGAAATCTCCATTCTCACAATGAATGAAGAAGAAACAGCAAGGTTAACTCTTCCTCAGGAAGCCCCAGAAAAGGGAAGACAGAAACAACAAAAAACACACACTGGTATGAACAAAAGTGCAGTCTCACACGAGTTCAGGGACCATCAACAGTAGCATGTATAATAGTGACTTAACTACCACAACTTCCCCGCTGACTTCATCAGCTCCCTACAGTGGGTAAAGGCCAATGTCGAGCACCAACCTACAAACTCAGTTTCTGCTGCAATCCTGGAAGCAATGGGAAGACTGAGCCATACTACTGGCTAGCAACAGACCACAACAACAATGACAATACGAAGAAACAAAGAAAGACAGAAAGGGGAAAAAATAAACTGAAGGAAAGGACAAAACAGGGAAAGACTATGAACAAGTGGGGCTTACAATAGGCAACCCACTTATAAGACCCAAAGCAAAATCATTCTGAAAATGCCAAAAGCTGAAATTCCAAACAGGAATTTTTCTTTAAGAGACAAACCTCTAGTTCTCTTTAGAAGAACTTTTAAAGGGTAGGCTTTTGCCTTGAGAAAGACAATAAGACTGACCATCTGGAAGAGAAAAAAACTTCTTACAAATACAAAGTCTCAAGAATCTGTAAAATTGACTATTGATAACCGGCCAGCTTCGCAGTCTTTGAGATATTGGAATGAACATGAGGCGTTCTAATCATTTCAATGCCTGTATAATCTGGTTGAGAGTGTTTGTCAAAAATGTCACAGGGTAGACCTCGAGGACTTTTTCTCAAAGCTAGATCCAAGAAACTACGAGAGAAGCCTTTAGGCATACAATTCAACTCACAAGATGTTTTTGGGGACTTTTCAAATGAAAAAAGAATCTTACATGTTTGAATCCCTTCAGAACTAAAAACAAATAATGAAACTCTACTCTAACCCAGGACAATTGTATTCTCAAAGCTGTCAATTAAGAAGCATTGGCAGATTTGAA
>Ga0209208_10013322_pt1 | contig 10286 bp, 9 predicted proteins | sample S1TSphfallax_3_FD_187694 | JGI IMG/M metagenome (GOLD analysis project Ga0209208, IMG submission 187694) | Host-associated microbial communities from peat moss isolated from Minnesota, USA - S1T2_Fd - Sphagnum fallax MG (SPAdes) (version 2) | ecosystem: Host-associated > Plants > Peat moss >... | reverse complement strand
GAAAAAAAAAAAAAAATATTTAAAAAAAAAAATTAAAAAAAAAAAAAAAAAAAAAAACCTCTGCTTGGTAGTACTTTTTTTGTATCCCGAATTTTTTTGGTCATTTTTCCGAGCAAAAGAAAAAATTTAAAATTTAGTTTTTTTTAGTTTGAATTCGATTAATTTTTGCTAATCTTTAGAAAAAAACTCGCCACAATTTCGATCAAATTTGAAGAAAGAAAAGAAGAAATTAAAAAAAAACCTAACTTGGTAGGTATTGGGATGAGAAAGTTAAAGTTGGAAGGTAGATGATGAGAGAATGAACTCATCCGAATGTGGAATGCCTGAAGACGAGGCGGAACTGAGGATGTGCAGAAAGTGCGTTCCAGAGATCGGTGCAATCGCGAAGAAGCTTTTGCGATCAAAGCTATGGCGCACGCTCTCAGATCCACCTTGCTCTTCTCTCGTATCCTCACATCATCTACAAGACCTTATGCTGCGGCAGCGGCTTCTTCCAAGCGTCCTTTGGCAACAGCCGCCCACGAACATGACGATGCTGGTGAGCTTTTCTTTCATCACTTCACACCAGTCCTTTTCCCATTTCCTTACACTAACCTGGATTTGGTGGCTCGCTGCAAGTTTGAGAATCCGCGGAGAATATTTCAAAATGCCGTAAATTTTATATGAATGTCTCGGTATTTTTTTTCGAAGGTCAGGGAGAACTTTCGCATCAGTCTTCAGTTTGGATACTAGTGATTTAGGGTTTCTTGTAATATATTCTAGGGTTTGAATCTTTCACTCTGTGAGTCCCTAATTGAAGCTGGGGTGATTGTCGGAGATGGCATCTTGGAGAAGATTTTCTTCCTTGTGTGGTCAAGAACTGGTTGTTCTTCGGGCTCAAGGGGGGAGTACTTGGTGCATCAGAAGTAGACCCAGGGATTAGTTTTTAACTAGGGTTTCTTTGCACACTTGACTAGTTGGGAAGTTGTTAACCAACCTTCTGGCACTATGATGTCAACCCATAGAGTGTGTGTTTTCTTCGCCCATCTGAGTTGTGTCACAAGCAAGATTGGACATTGTGCTCAGCTTTAGTGTGCCTTCATGTGTAATTCTGATGAGTGAGTTCTTTTTGCACAATATCTTGCTTAGGTTTTTGACTTGTACAATTTCTTCACATATGTTGTTGCTAAGAGTTGGCCTGGTATTGTATGCAGAGGAGACATTGAAGTGGCGAAACATCACTGTTGCTGCATATATTGCTTGCATTGCTTTGGGTATATACACATTTGCTGGTGAAGAGCATCATGAAGCTTCTGAACGACAGGTAATGCTGCAGCTCACACTCTGACAGGGATTGGTGGCACAATGACAGAGAGGATTAACCTAGTTCTTTGGGCTACTGGCAACCTCACAACTGGTTGTAGATTGTGTTGAGGTCATGCCAAAAATCACTTATGTTTATCATAAGTTTCTTCAGATATATATAGATGTATGTGTGTAAAAATTGCAAAGCATTTCAACTCCTCAATGTGAGAAGAGTCCACAATACCATGTGTAGTGAAGTATGGGACTTCATATGCACTGCTGCAAAGAAAAACCACCTTGGAGAGGAATTGACCGCACATTGAGAGAGAGCGAATAGGTACAAGGAGTTGAAGAAGCATCACATTTGTGTCGAAGTTCTGTAAGCAACTGGTCTACAATGAGCAGTTTTGATTATGAAGGATTTTGTGCTTCATTTAGGTGTAATTCTGTTGATGTGGCAGGCATATTCATACTTGCACATCCGCAACAAGCAGTTTCCATGGGGTATGGTTTCAAGACCTTTTTCTCTGGAAACTAATTTACAAGGTTTTCCCCCTTGAATTTGTGGAGATAGCTGAGGTGGCAGATGATCTGTGTGCCAGATGAGAGGTGATAAGAAAGATGGCTTTGGTTTTTGTCATGTATATTTGGACTGTCTGAATTTCTGATGTCAGCATTGAATGCCATTTCCTCTTTTTTCTGAAATTTCACCACACCTTGACATGTTTTGAAATGTACAACCTGCTGTGCAGACTGTAAGAAATCTGATACTGACTAGCAAAGCTTTGATTTTGAACTGGTTATGGTTGGCAGGGCCAAATGGGCTTTTTGAATATCCAGACCACCAACATTGATTGCTAGCAAGTTGCAACATTGCTATTCTTCAAACCAAGGGTTTCTGAATTCATCCCAAGGAGTGAAGTGTTGATTATGTTTTCTTAGAGAAAGAGTAAATCATCAATGCATCTTTGAGCATTTCCAGATATGGAGCCTGTAAATTCTGGAAGATTCAATAAATGAGTCCAAGTGGACTTTTTCATCTATCTTGAGAACATCGGTCCATGGTTTGGAATAGTCTGATAAGAGACCAAGAGAGATTGCGTGTTGGTCTGGACATCTAGTTATTGTGTGATTATGTGCTCTCTCTTTCTAGATGGATTTCATGGAGAAATGCATGGAGGGAGGACTCTTCCAGGCACTGTGGAAGTTGTGGCAAGTGTCAATGTTTGGAAATCTAATGAAACTTGCCATTATTTGATGCCTCATTTTTGGACCCGCTTCAAAAGTTGGGATCTGATGGTATCTGCATATCTGGTATTGATGGACTTGGTTGCTCCCATCGTACTCAATGAGCCTTGCAAAGGCCTCACATGCTTGAAGTATTGTTCTGTTGCCATCTGCATAGTAATCAACTTTCAAATTTGTACAAGATTCATGTGTATCGTAGTGGTAAAGGAAATTGTCAAAGCACATTTCAAATTGTTATGAATCCTTGATGTACATGAAAAATCCTTGTACTCAAGGCACATAAATTGCCAGGAACATTCAAGTAATTTGACTTCAAATGTGACTGCTCACTTTGCCCTGGCTCGATCCTCCTGGAGAGAAGAAAGCCTTTGTCCCTTTTCGTCCTGGCTGTAAGCCAACAAAATCCAATCCTCAAGGCATTAGAACTTTGTATTAGATCAGTTGAAATGAACACATCTGCACTGAAGTAGTTGACATCAAGATGAATTGAAGCTATTGACAAACCTCAACAAATTTCAGTGTTACAGCTTCTGTAATCAGAATACATACAGAAGCACATTTCAACTCATCAGGGCAACAATTCGGGTAGAAAAACTTGCATAAGGAATTGTGCCTTGGGTTGGATCCATGAGTGATTGATAGCCATTGTCTTCTGGTGTGTTGACATCTTGCTTCCTACTACCAAAGCTCATTGACTTCGAATGGACATCAGTTTTGACACAATCAAACTCTACATTGTTAGGATCAAAGAGAGCTTTTCTGCATGATGATGCAAAGGCAGTAGCCATTTAGAATGTATGTGTGTTTGTTGGGACTCTTTGTGTAATTGATGAGAAAGATTCATGCTTTCTTTTGTGCAAACTTCAGTTATTTTTGCCTTGAGATCCTCTCTGCATACCGGCGGTGTGCACAAGGTAGTTACTTCATACTTGCTGGGTGTTTGAGATTGATCTGGTCCTTGGACAAGATGATCAAGAGATTGTATCTTGTCCAATGGTCAGATTGTGACATAGAACACTCGAGGTTTCTTGTTACAATACTGTCACTGTGAAAAAATAAACGAAGCAAAAGTCTAATGCCGACGTGGGATGCAAATGTAGTTGACAATTTGCTCATAATCCCTCTCACATTTGAGTAAGTAAAAGAATACTCCCACTCTTAAAGAGTAAGCATAAGAACCCAGACACTCTAAAGCTCTTCTTGAGGTGTAAAGCATCAGCAAAAAAACTCTAGTGTATCTAGAGGGCACCTTATCCAATGAAATTTCTCCTCAACAAAGAACAACACATTTTGAAAAGCATCAGTTTCCAATGATACTAGATGGGTATTGGAGGAAAAAAAATTCAAGAGTAATTTTCAGGTGATGCTTGTTATAAGATCATGCCACATTTAACTTCTTGTTCTTGTTTCATCCATACATTGTTACAATTCATGATTTTTAAAAGTTGTCCAAGTTGACTGGCATGTTCACCTTGACTAATGAACATGTTCATTTTGATTAGAAGCTTGTGGCTTGAATTACTTATGTATTTTTTATTAGTGAACCTTAATTAAAATGACTTATTTAATTATTTACTTGAACATCCAATCAAGTTGAACAATAATTTGACCACCTTGGTCAAAATGGTCGATGAGTTTTAGTCAAGTGGGATATCTAATTAACTTGCACAAAATAAAATAAAATGGTTGATTAAAATGTTCAATGATTTTTTAATGAAATTGAACATCCCATGTTAATTAATAGGTCAAGTTAACTAGCTATTGTTTAGACTAGGTGAGTATCTTAAATCTACCTACCTACTTATGTACCTAGGCTTATGTACTTACTTACCTAAGATAAGTAGCCTAGGCCTATCCAACTAGATAGAATAAGCTATCCACCTATGTAGATATGTAATTATTGCATGTGTTAACTAGGTAGTTTCGGTTTACCTACTTATTTATTTCCTATGTATTTACATATTTACCTATGTTATTTACATATCATCTTGCAACCTACCTACCAATCTACCTCCAACTTATTTATTAATTACTTAATTTTCTTACTTAATTACATAAATAATGATATAAAATATAAAATATAAAAAAACAAAATCATCTTTTGAAATTGTAATTCATTGCTAAGAATTTAATTTATCATTGTAAATGTAAAGGGTTCAATTCTTTATACTTGCAACATATGTGCATGCTTAATGGACTAGAGTAAATAGACTAAGTAGGTTAGACTAAACTTACCTATGTATTTATTTACTTATTTTTAATAACATACTTAAACTTATTTACTATCTACCTATATAATAATAATAATAATTTAAATAAAATTTCCTCCATCAAATAGTTTCCTACTATATTATTAAAAAAGACCATTTTAATCACAAAAACATACCCAAATTAACTTGTTTGAATTAGTAAGGTGATTTTTTTTATGCTTATCATTTTGAGTATTTTTAATTTAAAATCCAATCAAAAAACATGACAACCTTTTTTCACCTTTTCATTCATATTATGCAACAATTTTCTTCAAGTTTTCATTGTGAAATGTTGCATAATATGGATGAAAATCAAAAACACATAATAATATAATAAGTACAAAATGTTTCCCAAGGCGACTTTTGCAGATTTTCCTCACACAACTTGGCTGGGGCTTTCAAGTTCTCACTTTGGGGAAGTAATTGCAACTCCTTTTCTTGACACAACTTGCTTGAAGAAGTGGGTCGAGGCTTTTATCCTCTTTTTCATTTGTCCACGAAAAAAAAATTACAAAAAGAATCAAACCTTGAACTTTTAGGCTTAATGCATGAGTTCTAACCACTACATCACAATTCTTTCCTATAAAAACAATTAAAACATTGATCACAATTCAAGTATAATAATCTCTTTTTTTTAAAAATCATGTTGGGCATCCTGCAACTACATGAAGCTCAATGTCACATTTAACTCATTTCTCACGTTTAGTGCTTGCCATTGGATCATAAAGCCCAACATGAAAGTTATCATGAATGTTAACATACATATATCACAAGGCATAAGATCCCACCCATGCGTAAGGAGCAAGCATAATCTCCTCTTTTCTAGTTGGAGGAATATTCAAGGATATAAGGTGCCCTTCCAAAACCTTAAGAAATTTCTTTATGCTTTATGATAATTTATTCATGCTTATATTAATTAGTTGGGGGGGTGGGGGATGGAGGGTGTGCACCCACAGTAGTTTTTTCTTTTATTTTTTCGAAAGGAACAATTTGTTTGGCCCATCACCAATACTTTTGAAACATGGGGCACTCCTTAACATAGAAGCCTAAATATGCTTCCCTTTCCCTTGCCCATCACGGTCTCTTCCTCCCCCAATTTACAAGTTATATACATGAGAGTTGAACCACAGCATAACAATAAGGGATGAAAAATGAAGTGCTATTAAGAATGTCTTAAGGAACACATTGGGAACTTGGAAAAACTTTGAGAACTTGATGAGAGCACCTTGAGAACTTCATAGCAGGTGTTCTCATCATTCTACGCACCTTATATTCTCCCCCTCTCAGTGACATGGGTGAGCCAACAAGTGTAATGGCTAACATAAGATGCCTACAATGGGCCTACATTGTGACCCGTCTTTTTTAGAATGTCCCTCAGCTATGGGTGTTACCTATTGAAGTATGCAACAAACACTAGAGTGGACCTAAACATAGGTAAAATCATGAGGCATAATGCATAGGAGGGGAGGGTTCTTGTGCCTAATCTTAAAGAGTGAGATGGATTTGACCACTACTTAGTAAAAAAATCTATCCCACTCTTAAGGAGTAGCTCTATAATCCATCTCACTTTTAATGAGTACAGTAGCCTCCCGCCTAAGTACGCAACTTGAACCTGGGAGGAGCGTGCATACTTAGCCGGTAGGTGCGCACTTAAGACCAATCACTTTTCTTTGTAGCCACAGCAGCAACTTTCGCAACATCCTCATTAGTCTGATGACCATTTGAGGGTTTCATGTTCTTCTCACACGAGGGGATTGCAACGAAGGCAGGGGTGGGGTTTGAGTGCGGTATTGCCGATTCAGTTGATCCTGCTCCAACTCATCACTTTCTGTTGTTGGTGCTTCTTGAAAACCAGATTCAATACCCAATTGAGTTTGCTACAGCGCATAATCATGCAATTCCGAATCCCAACTTCCCTCCAGGTTGTTGCTGCTAGTGACCACCGTCTTCTGGGCTCCGCTCAAGAAATTCTTTAGATGCTACACCTCCAGTGTCGAACTGGGTTTGCTACTGTGTGGGTTCATCAAGCTTCTCCCCAACGAGATCAGTCCTGACAACTCCAGCTTTGGCAGCAAACCCTGTCATCTCTTATTCTCCTCCCAGAGCTGGAATGTCCTCGACCGACAACTGATCATCTGTGCCGAGTTGTGTTTGATCTTCAAGGGGATCTGAAGGGGGGATTTGGTCAAGCTCACTTCCTGTTGATTTGGTCAAGCTCACTTCCTGTTGGCCCTAGAACTCCATCAGTTGTTCCAAGCTGAGTTTGTTGCTCTACAGGATCACCCAATTCACCAGACGGCACATACTCCGAATCATCCAAGCGCTCCTCAACAGGTGGCTGGACAGCAGCTATTGCGTCCCCAACAGATTCTTCAACTGCACTTTTAGTGTTGAACTGCGGTTGTTGTTGTGTGGTGGTCTTATCCATCCTACCCGCAACAGCAACAACAGTCCCGATCAACGTAGGATCTAGTTCTGCATGTTCTCTTTCTTGTTCGGATGGTGTTCCGGTTTGCCTGGGGGTTTCTTCATCAGCTCCAAACTGCGATTCCTACAGTTCAGGATCATGCATCTCCTCCTGAGGCAAATTCAATTCCTGGTTCGAGTTACTAGTGGGACCGGTCTCCTCCTCAACTGGCTGATGAGTTGCTGCGACCCGATCTGTGCCAAGTTGAGGTTGGTCTCCTTCAACAGCGTCAGGTGCAGGAGTTTGCTCAAGTTCATCTCTGTTAGAGGTCTTGTCGTAAGCAGGACCCTGGTTGAATTCATCTGCATTCTGTTGTTGAGATTCAAATTCTAAGGAGTCAACAGTCCATGCGGTGCTTGCTGAGGTGGTGTTAGTGCTTTGTTGCAGCCCAACAATTCCTTCATCTCCATAGCCAACCACTCCCACACCAATTTCTTGGTCTCCAAGCGACGGCTGCTGTTGCTCTGTAGGCTTGCTTCTCTTTAAATATTCACTAGCAACAACAGCTCTGGGAGGTCTGGACGGTGTTGGAAAAGGCTAAAGTGGTTTAGCTCTAAACCCACTTTTAGAAAGTTGTTTGAATCGTTTCAAAGTAAGCTCCGGGCTGTCACCTTGAAAGCCAAACGTAAGAATCTTCAAAACTTGCGCCAAATGACAATCCATGACATGTTGAACTAAATAAATCTGAACCCTATTTTTTTGGGAAAATAATGCGTACTTTACCGGGATGCGTATTTAAACGGGTGCGTACTTAGGCGGGAGGCTACTGTACATCCAATATCCCTTTGCTATGTTCAGTAATGCTCAGTATGTAACCCTGCAAAAATATTTTTCACATCAAAATTTTAGTTATTTACTTTTTTTTTGCAACCCCACCCATAAAACTGAAATTGGGACAGCAAATAGGTGAGAGACTACTAATAGCAAACCACCTGGACCAATCATTATGATCGACCAATTAGAAACACTAAGCAGCAGTCAGATCATATTTAATCATATTTCATACACTCTTTTCTCCAGGTGCACAACCTTGGTGTGCCTTTTACTAGCCACGGCAAACTGTGTCATTATGCTGAGCCAAAATCATTTTCTTAAGCCAAACTGGCATATTTTGATTTTTTTTAATCTAATTTTCATTTGCAGGGTCAGATTTTGAGCACCACTGGAGATGCTTTAAGAGGGACATTCTCGGATACAAGTTATGCTATTTGGAGTGTCTTTGGTTATTTACACGCGCATTTTGGTGTGCTAGTGGATTCTCAAAAAAATTTCATGTATTTTTTAATGAGGTTTTATTTTTAAATGTGGCACATATTGATGATTTTTTTGGGAAACGCACAAGTTGAATTGGGCATTTTTTTTGGTGTCACTTGTTAACTTTCTTTTTTCATTTGAACAATTTTGTTTTTTTTTGTTTTCTATGTTGAGTTTAGACATGAAAGTTTTGTAGGTATAGGGAGTCATTATAGGTCTTGAGTCATGGGAATCTATTCAAAGTCCTTAAGGGGGATGTCAAGATCGATTATCAATTTTCATTGGTAGTAGATGCTTATTATCTATGAAGGATTGTGCCCCATTTGTTTTTTTTATAAAGGAGTTGAGCTTTGGTGGCTTCGTATCTATGTTTTAAGTTTTATATATTTGATAGACTCGTTCTGAAAAAATACGTTTTTGAGGGTTGGGGGGCCCACACTTTTTGTAGTCATGCTTTCATGTAGCCCAAGATAGTTTTCTTTCTGCAATTAAAAAGATACACCTTTCTTTTTTAAGTTTGGTAATTATCAATGCCCCAACTCTATAAGCATATTTCATGGACTTTCATTACAACACATCCTTTAGGTCTATCTTGGAAGATGACTCCATTTCTTTATTTTCAGAACTCGTATCCATTTTTGTTTGGGCAAGGGGGTAAGGTTATGGTTGATTGTTAAGCCATCTATCCATTTGTTATATATCACACACTTTACTTTCATTTCAATGATGCATTTTCATCTTGGTTTGATTTAGCCTTCGACATCTAATCTTCTCATGTGTGAATGTGGACATGGGTTAAACACATATAACATGCATTTAGCACGTTATCCATTTGGAGGTCAACAAATAACCACACATGACACAATGAAAAATGTCATATATGTTTTCATTCAAGAGAATGAGCACATTGTATGGATAGAATGGTGGTATGCCCTTATGTTAGGAGCTTCATTATGAATTGATTTTTACATGACTTGTGAAAACTAGGTCTTTGTTGTTGATGTGATGGTTATTAACCTGACACGAGAAACAATGGTTATGATGTCATTATTCAACCAACATGTGCAACTGCAATACTTAACGCCATTGTTAACATTTGTAAATATAAAAGGTTTCATGAAGGGCACCATTTTATTTTGATGGCCATGGAGGTGCATGACACACCGAGGCATGATATGAATCATTTTATTAAGGAGTGTGTTCGTCTTTTCCATGATAGATAATCAAGAGATCATTTAATTTGTCACAAGTAACATTAGAAGGGCTATGGGTGAAATAACTTCCTCCACAAGAGGGACTAGCTCTTTCTTTTCTTTGGTTTTAGCGAGGTGTGCGTTTGTTGGCCTTTCCTTGGCCTTCCCTTTTGTTTTGTGTGTGATGGTTCGAGCCATTGATTTTAATTAAATTTTTTTTTCCACCTCACAAAAGACAAGTCCACCAACATCATAAACCCCATTCACTTACACAATTTTGAGTTTTAAAAAGGAATATGGAAAATTGTCAATCAATTTATTGTTGTGTAATTTTTTCATTAAAAAAATGAAAACTAAAAACTTCCTAAAGAAAAATAAGTAGAATTTACAACACCTAACATTTAGAACACAAATACTTATAGGTATTCAATTTTGCTGATTATCCTTGGTTTTGATTGTTTTCAAATTTGCAATTTCTTGAGCTTCCTCTTTTCATCTAATTTGTTCTCAACTGAATGATGAAAAATTAAAAATTAATTAATTATATATATATATATATATATATATATATATATCTTTTTTTTTTTTTTT
>Ga0209208_10013321_pt1 | contig 10286 bp, 6 predicted proteins | sample S1TSphfallax_3_FD_187694 | JGI IMG/M metagenome (GOLD analysis project Ga0209208, IMG submission 187694) | Host-associated microbial communities from peat moss isolated from Minnesota, USA - S1T2_Fd - Sphagnum fallax MG (SPAdes) (version 2) | ecosystem: Host-associated > Plants > Peat moss >... | reverse complement strand
AGATGAATGTCGGCTTAAATCTGATTTAGATTACCTATTGCAATCTTTTGCATATTTTGTGATGTGTCCGCAAGCATGTTCACCAGCACACAACTGGATGATCCTTTCCACAACTGAGTAATAACGGTCATCCAGTGGATGGTGCACTGGTGGGTGCTGGTTTACTGCAGCTCTCAGCATGTATTGAAGAGGACCCAATATTTTAACAATGGGGGAATATTGATGGGTGCTGATTCGTAAAAACCTCTCTTTTTATTTCTCTTTGTATTTTGAGGGATCTCCCCCAACAGAAGATACCTAGACATCTTGCTGACCTTATTAGACTGTGTTGTCACAGTCTTTGTCTTATTTATTTTACTTTGTTTTCATGCTTTTCATGTGTGTATTCCATTAGGTGGTGATGGGTTTGACCAAGGGCTTGTACTTGCGAAGGCACACAAGCAAGTCAGCTGTAATATTGATGAGCTTTTAAAGGTGGCAATGATTACATTGGTTGTCTTGTATGGAGGAGGAAGAAAAGAAAAAAGAGGAATGAGGTGAATATAATTGTAGATGAAGTTGCTAAGATAGCAAAGGTGAATCATGCACAAGTCTATCATCATTACATAAAATTGAACATTTAGGAAGAAAAAAAATTTGTTTATGATGTGTTGGTATGAGAGAAATGTTCAAAAGTTAAGCTGGTTGACCACTAGAGGTAGAAGGGGAGGTAGGGTGATGATGGGAAGAACAAGTTTCATCCTTATTGTCGTCCCTTTTCAAGTGTGCCCAAACTTATCTAGTTAATAGTTTTGTGAGGCTCGTGATGGCGATGGGATAAAGGGAAAGAATCCAAGACCTCCTCTTTTATTTTTCATTTTATTTCTAAAATTTTGAACCTTTAAAAAAAATTAAAAAATCATATATTTTCCATATGGCGTTGGAATAAATGTCATCTACACCAGTGAGTTTTTTTAACAAGGTTACGCATGTAGAGCTTTTCAGCCTATTTACAAATGAAATTTTCTGAAGGGTTGAGGCCAAATGAAATGAAGGTTTTAAGGTTTCAGCCAAGTGGAGTGGCTTGGGTGTCATTCAAAATGATAGACCTTACAATTTCACTAACCCCAAAGCAACAATAGGCAACAAAACCAAAGTCCAACGTTAAGATGACCCCCATGGACTATTATGATCCAATTTTATTTCATCACCTTATCATTCGCATCCCCTTTACTTTGCTTCAACTAATATGTTCACCTTCACATGGTACATCAACACACTCTACCCCTTAATTGCTTCATCACCCCCAAGTTATTTTACACCTGATAATGTCCATGGTGGACCCCCTTTTCACATCTTCGTGTTTTGTGTCCCATATGTGATCATCTTTACAAAACAAATGCATGATTAACTTGTCATTAATTAGCATGTTCAACTCATAAATAATTGTTAGTTTTAGGGGTTGTGATGCCTTCAACATTACCACCCACCCTTTCTTTTGCTTGGGCATGGATCACATACATACTTACCATTTAATTTATCACACCTTCGTTCATATCACCATATTCCAATTTTTTTTGTGTTGATGTTCAACATGCCTTATGTATTCCTTTAGTTCATATGGCCACTAACCCATCCAAAATTATAGTTTGGAATGCATTTTTTTTTTCTTTCTTGGTGTTTGTCTTTTCCTCAACAAGGTGATGAGAAAGGCCACTAAGAAACTTGCACCTATTTATATCAATACATAATAAGCAATTGAGAGACATTACAAGAGGAACACATGATTAGAACCCAAGTTCTAACTTCCCCAAGATTTTTGGAAATGGCTTTAGATCCTTCTCCACCTCCATTGGCACGATGGTGTCATGCATAGGCATTTGCACATGTAAAATAATATGCTAAAGCATTGTGTGCATTGGTTCTAAACATTCTAGTTGTCCCATTCAATGAAATCATGGCAACCCTTTGCCTTCTACACCCATTGGTAAAAGTCAACCTCCCCCTTTTTATTAATGATTTCCATCTAAAGACAAAGTTATTTTAAACTATAAAACACTTATTTCACTTTGGCACGTTCACCACATTTTTCATATGGAGATCTTTCAAGTATGGTGCATGAACTTTTATGATCTTTTGTTTTGTTTCATATGACTTTGCAATTGGTTTTGATATTTTTTTGGACATATATCAACACATTGCTTGTGGTCATGGTTCCCCCATCTATATCATGTTGCTTACGACATAATGATTATTAACTTTGAAAAAGTAAACCAATGACATCCAACTCATCACAATTAAAGAGATGACCTATTGGTTGGTCACTTGCACACTTGCCATTCAACTCAAATATACATTTGCAAAGCATTTTAGTCCTTACTAATTTGGTGTGGCATCAGGGAATGGGTGTGATGGGTGTGAAACAATGGTCCACAAGGTTTGCACTATGTCGAATTTGTATCTACATTAGATCGTACTATAGGTGGACATACATAATGCCTTCGATTTCATATCACAAATAAACATTTTTCAAAAATTATAATATTTTATGGTACTTTGGATTTTTTTCCCGTTTGTCCAACGATTTTATGCATGTTCATCCCCATTATTTTTTCACAAGTTTCTCGGCATGAAGATTTCACAATCATTTTGTTTAAGTTTAATACATGACAAGGGGATCCTTTGGGTGGAATGTTATTCACCTTAACACATCTTCACATTTTCTACCCTATTACAACAACTCAACTTGCTTATGTTTTTCCTTCATTTATCAATGATATGCATATTGTTGATATTGTTTAAGATGTGTTACCTTCTTTTTATGGTTACAAGCATAATTTGTAGCATTAGGACTTTTCACTTAGTAGGTGAAATGTGTAACCTAGTTTTCATAGGGATTAGACCCATCCATATCACTTTTTCTACAAGATCCCAAAACCACCAAGCACCAATGGGTTCTAAGTCATTTGTGAAGTCCTTTGTCGTAGAAGTGTTTTAAGAAAATCTCTACACCATAATTAGTTTCCTTATGTTTATAAATCCACAAATACCAGTTTTTATTATGCTTTTGTTTCATTATGCCCAATACCTAGGCTATAGACTATGTACAATAGCTTTGTTTCTAGGTATCTTGTAGCATTATGTCGAATTTGATTCATGTACCAAGTCTATGCTAAAAAAGTTATTGGGTGCAGGATCTTTAAAATTACAGTGGGTCATTTGGCTTGTCATTATGTCATTTTACCTATTTTTTCAAAGGGGTTTGGCATTCCTTCAATGGTTCAACTTGTTGCCCTTACCTTCTTGGGATGTTGAATTTAAATCACTCATGCATTTGTCATTTACTTCCAACGAAATGATCATCCTAATTTTCTCAATGTGATGACACATATTGAAACCAACATTTTTTCTTTCCAACTAGCATTATGGGATACCCAAGTTTTACTACCCCATGTTATCCATTATCAAGTTCCCCCTTTTGAAAATATTGTGGTACAATTGTATCCTCACTTACAAGCTTCTTTGATGGATTGTTTACATGAATAGTAGTTTGCCACACTTTTAGAAAATGCTCCAATTTGGACACCACATGAACACATCTTGGATCTTGTGCAAGTCTAGTTGCATGTGTTTAATTATTAACCCATCCTATCACACTTCCGTTTCATTTGTCTTCGGTTCATTTGCTTACAACGTTATGTACCCACCTAGGTTTGTCACATCCTACATTTGCACATCTTTCACATTGTCAATGTGGAGATACCATTAATGATTTGGGTTTCACTTGTTTTGGTGCTCATGTGGGAGAGACCATATTGTAGCCCATGATACTCTTCAAGATATCATTGCAACTATTATTTTGGAAAGTGGAGCACATTTACAATGACAAGTTTCCCACCTTTTCCCCCATCACATTCAGTGACAAATTGATAGTCTTATCACTAAATTCAACATTTGGACCTTAGTGAACATTGTCATAACTAATTTGACCCACCTAGATATGGTACATTGTGCATTGTTCATGACAACACATGCAATGCCAATTGTCATTCATGAAAATACATGATCATATTCGAATAGTTCAACACCTAAACCCATGTCACATATTCAATCAAATAACTTTAACAATTTTCTTGATTAGTTTAGACGATTGTTTTTTTGTTGGTCTAGTAGTTTCTATTTGTCTTATCCATGTTTTAATGCCTAAATAACCTAAATAAGATCACAATTGCAAAACTTATTAATGCAGATTTTGTTGATAAGATCTTATTCAAACCTAATGGTGCTTTTGTTGATCCCAACTACTTTAATGATTAGATCTAATCACCTATGATGATTAGAAAGGCTTGGACATAATTGGGAATATGTCAAAGACAAACATAAAGTTTGGAAGGTGACAAAGATAGACACAAAGTTTAGAATATGGTGGAGACAAACAAAGAGGGAATGTATCCTAGAGACAAAAGCAAAGATGGAAACAATGGCAAAGATGAAATTGAAACATAGAGGCATAAAAATACACTAAAAAAAAAGTATCTAACATGTCCAAACACTAGTAGGGATGTGTCCTAATTCATTGGGAATTTCACTAACCATTTAGGTGAGATCACCATTAATTCATTAAATTAGAAAACTAGTGAAACCACCTAATGATCGGTGATGGGTTGGTATGGATAGGCGAATTCAGCAAGAATTTATCAAATTAGAAACTACCGCATGGGATTTGTTATTTCCATTTTTCAAAAAAATTCAAATATTTATTAAATATTAATTCGAAAGTTTCAATTTATATTTTTAATAAAAATTTTATTTTTATACATACAATGTTGACTATTTGGTCAGCATACACCATTGACCACATGGAAGGCTTTACTAATATTTTAACATTGACTTTCAAGGGTGTAAGTCATTGCTTTCACCATCCAACCACCTCATTCTATTTGAAACAAATGAAGTGTTGATTGTATTTAATATGTTGTTTATTCCAAATGTTATGCAAAAGCCAACTTTAATTATTATTATCTTTTTCATACTATGTCCAAATGAAAAGAATTAAAATTTAATCAAAAGATTTTTCCAAGATGTACACATCTTTAATATTTTAAAGAAAATATAACTATTTAATTTGACTGAAAATACATTTGAATCTTTCAATTTAATAGATTTCAACAATGATGTCTTGAAGTTTTTTTCTCTTTTTAAACAATTGTTATTTTTCTCAGATTTTGTCCAAACGAAAAACTTTAAAGTTCATTATAGAATTTTTTTCCAAAATGTACACATCTTTAAAAAATTTAAGAAAAAAGAAACTAGTTAATTTGACTGAAAAATACATTTGAAACTTGCAATTCAATGCATTTCAACAATGGTCTTTTGAAGTTTTGTTTTCTTTAATTACTATTATCTTTCTCATAAATTTTCCAGATTTTTTTAATAATTCATATATATAAATTTCAAGATTTTCACAGATAAAGATATTTTAAGAAAATAAAAATCAATTAATTTGACTGAAAATGTATTTAAGTTTGTTATTTAATACATTTGAACAATATGTTTTGAATTTCATTTTTTTCCTAAATAACATCGTTTGTGAATAAGTCTATTTAAAAACAACTTTGATTTTTTTCCCCAAATAATTGATTGTGGATAGTGATATATAATGTTATTTTACATCTCCCCACATTTAGACATATATTTAATCAATATAAGTTTTATTTAAAATATATTATGTTAAATGTGTAATATTTAAGTTATTAAAAAAATAAAAATATTTGTAATGTGATATAAAGTATTAACATTATGCGAAATACTAACATTATATGCAGAAAATAATAATAATTAGTTTATACATATATAATATTTTGAGTACTGTAAATTTTATTGAAGATTATTTTGAACATTTTTAATTTTTTTTTGGGAAAGGTTTTTTCATTCATAAAAATAAATATAGTAAAAAAATTATGACATGTTTTTAAAGTTATATGAGTACCAAATCTTTTAATCAATTAATAAATATTTACATTCAATAAATATTATATTTCTAGTATTTATTAATTTTTTCAATATTAAAAAATGAATCTTAATGAATTAGGTGTAAATGATTTCACTAGTGGTGAAATTGCACTAGGCTAAAACACTAGTTAGTGAACCCATTTCATTTTTAAGGCCTTTTAGTGACATTGGTTGATGAATTGGACCCATGTTTCCTAGTAGTGAAAGAAGCAAGATTTGGCTCTATAATTGCCTTAACTTAGATCTTACTAAATGATTATTTTTTGACACTGATCTGATAGGTCTAAAAGTGGGGTTGTGGGGTGAAATTCGAGAATGGATGGGTTTGATTATGCTAGGGTGGAAGGTTCTCAATTTGGATAAAACTTCTAATACTCATGTGGCATAAGCACCACAATAGGAAAAAAGAACATAACAAATTGTCAAGTCTATTCAATTAAGCAATATGTGTGTTGCTTACAATCTTCATTTTGCTATCTATAGCAAGGATAAGAACAAGGTAACACATTTGATTCCTTTTGTAGTGTGGAAGGTTGTTTATCCAAAAATACAAATTGGTTTTGTGGAATCAAACCTTTTCATCAATTGTTTCCATTTCCTCTTCAAATCACTTATCCCCCATTCCACTTGCACTCTATACCGAAACATGCATTATGTTGTAGGCCTTGATAACATCCTAATCAACGTTAGAAGCCACCCCATGCTTCTTAATCCTATTCATGATGAGCATCTCTTCACTTAAATAGTCAAGGTCCTCCAACAAATATTCAAAATATTGATCATCATTCATAAAAAATTAATGTCAATTTTGATGTGGTTCAAACTAGTGCAATATGGTGACATCATGGTTAGATCTTGGATATATATAATCTAAGTACATGAACAAACTTCAATTTGATCAATAACCACATGGTTATCCATTGAATAGATCTTCTTGTGTCCATTGAATTAGGTTTTATGTGCAACATTATTCCAAGGTTTGCAAATCTTAATGGATGTGCCATTAATCAACCTAATGGGTCAAAAGATGTAACTAGGAGCCAAAAAGGGCATCAAATGTTAAACATAATCAGTCAAAATCAAACATTTTTTTTTAATTACCATTTAGAACCATAGTAATCATGGTATGTTAGTCATTTTCCCTTCATATGAATGTTAAGGAATTTAGAGTGAAATTTCATTTGATCTAATTTTAAGTTTTGGTTTTGATTTAAGACGTTTGAAAATGTACACCTACTGCATCAAATGGAGTCAATTTTGCAAAGGATTATCAAAAGGACTCATATAATAAAAGAATTTACATTGAAATAACTATAGATGATAAGAACATATTAGGAAACTAAAAAAACACTCATACTTTTTTAAATGTTGAATTTTAAAACTTTAAAAATTCAAAAAATGTTTCAAATTTGCTTCATAATTTTAGAGTTTCAAGAGTTTTTTTAGCTTGTATAAATGGGTTATAATGTACATGATGTATGAAGAAAAGTTATAGCTTAGAGTATAATAAAACTAAAGAATGTGAAAATTTTAATTTTGGTGATGATTTAAAATTTTGATCATTTTTCAAAATGAAACATGAAATTTGTAAGGAATTTGCACACTTTTCAAAATTCATATTTATTCAATAATGACTAACAAAAAAAATGTGATGCATTGGGGAACATTTAAATATATATTTTTAAAAGTTACAAAAAAATTCATTCAAAAATTCATTTGCATGTAAAAGTTTTTTTGGGGAAAAAAAATGTACAATCCTTTTCCAAATTAATCCCTTTGGTTCCTAGTTATAGATTTTGACCCCAATGAAACCCTAAATTTCAAGTCTCAAGCCTATAAAATAGGCCATTAGGTTTCATCCTTAATTGCATCATTAATGTAAAATGCAATGAAACATTATGAAAAAATCAAAGGTTTTATGAGTAGGCTTGCAACTAGGTTTCTAAATTGTAGCAAACACTTGCAACTCATGGTATTTATACGCCTATGAGTTTTATCAGACATGTTGCAATAGTTGCACAAGTTGCAACAAACATGTATACAATATGTATATACAACAATTAAAATTCAACTTGGTGCATTTTAACTACAATTAATTGTCCATGTCAATTTCATGTGCAAAATTTTGTAAACAAATGAAATGCCTTTGTGGCATTTCATTCATCTATTAAGGGATGAAATATGTTCATATCTTTGAACTACTTTACAATTAACTTTTGACAAATTTTTTGAAATTCTAAATTCATCCATTGATGAATGGATGGATGAATGAAATATATATATGTCCATTACAACTATTTTACAACTTAGGGCAATGTGAGAATAAAAATGATTAAACAACTAATTAACAACTATTTTACAACTTATACCTATGTATGTTGGCATTAATGTGCAATATCTAATGTTCCACTATTGGTATTAGTATTCAACTTATAAGTAATGCATTATTAAAAACTATTGTTTTGTGACCAATAATATTTTTCCAATGTCATTATGTTGGAATTGGAGTTTAATAAATGTAGAAATTTATAATTTGCAACTAATCAATTTGTTGATAAACTTTTAAAAAATTTAATATCCATTTATGAATGGATTTTTTGTGCACCTACTAGAATTGACAATAATAATTTTTCACAATGAAACACCTCACATAAGTCTATTGCACAAATAATGAAAAACATATTGTTTTGCAATAATGTAATTGTATGTATTTATATTCAATGTTTAAAAATGTAATACTTGTACATGAACATTTTTGGTGATCCATGGTCCTTTCCAATAATATGTACTTTATCTACATCTATAATGTTATTTACTAAAAGATGTCAAGACTATTACTATCCAATATCCTATATAATATCTATGGCTACATACAATGCTAAAAGGTCTACTTTGGCTCTATTCATAAATTCAGCTACATTTTGATTGCTACCAAACAATATAATGATGTTAACACCCATGGTCGTATATGGTATCATATATATGGTGCAATTTGCTTGCAAGTCACATGTAACTAGATGCAATTGTTTATCCATAACTAGAAATAACTAACCAACAACATACATATAATTTACCACTATAATGCAATTAACAAGCAACACATACATAACTTTTGTAGTCATAATGCAACTAACTAATATGTGCATGATACTATGTTAGACATGTAAATATAAACTTACATTCACTTTCATTGTTTTAACATAAGTTTATTATGTTTGGATGACTCCAAGGACCTACACCATCAAAGTTCATATCAATAAGTCATAAAAACTAACAAGATAACATTTTTATGCATAAATATTGTAGATGTAAGTTTTAAGATGTGTTAACAATTGCAACCATGTGTCACATGGCTTCACATATCCCGTGCAAATTTGAAATTTGTGTGGAAAGCTATAACTTGGTTATACATTATTTGTTAATTGATAATTAGTTGTAACATAATAGAAAGTGCCAAATCTTATGAACCTTGGCAATGCACACATGTGGCATGATTATATGGGAAAGTTGTACATTGGTTACAAAGTAGTTGCCAATTAAATGTTAGTTATATTATAGTTGTCATTTACGACTTTTGTGCAACTTGCCCACAAAGTCAAAATACAATGGACTACCTTCATATATATGTTGTGTACATATATTTGTATAAGTTTCCACCTTGCACAACTATGCAACTATATTAAGATTCTATGAATTTCTAGTGTGACATTTTATTTGTATTTTTTTCATATTTTCATGAAATAGTTGTAATGTAGTTGCACATTAGTTGTTTTGAACTAATTAGTTGCATGCCAATGTAGTCTTTGTGGACATAGTTTTTTCATAGTGAAATTGGCATCACCACAATTTGCCTTCAACCAATTCCATTAAAGAACACCATACATGCAAACATTATCATGTTTCATATACAAAATGAACTATAAAAGGCATTGCTCAAGGTTTAGTGTTAAAGGATGCCCTATCCCAAATGTGGTGATAAATTATTAAACACCCACAATCCATTAACCTCTAAACATTAAACTAAAATTGTAATCCAAAGCCTAATCAAAATTCTAAACCTTAATTCCTGATAATTTTTTAAAAAACCAAACCTAAACCTTAATCCAAAGTTTAAAACTAAAATTTTAACCCAAACCTTAAAACTAAAACCCTAATTCAAACCTTAATCCAAAGTTTTGAACTAAAATTTAAACCCAAACCTAAAGACAAAAATCTTAATCCAAACCTTAAAATTAAAACCCTGAACCAAACTTTAACCCAAAACCTTAAAACAAAAATCTTAAGCCAAACCCTAA
>Ga0209208_10013320_pt1 | contig 10286 bp, 9 predicted proteins | sample S1TSphfallax_3_FD_187694 | JGI IMG/M metagenome (GOLD analysis project Ga0209208, IMG submission 187694) | Host-associated microbial communities from peat moss isolated from Minnesota, USA - S1T2_Fd - Sphagnum fallax MG (SPAdes) (version 2) | ecosystem: Host-associated > Plants > Peat moss >... | reverse complement strand
CTATCTTCATTTTTTTCTTTTTTTATGTATTTATTTATTTATTTTGTTTCTTTTTTTTTCAAAAAATTTTAGTTTTTTTAATATGTTCTATAATGAAAATAATTTTTTTTTTAAATGTATTTTTGTTTGATTAGATGCAGGTCCCCCGATTTTCCCCAAGGATTTCTTTAATAGAAATGGCACCTCACAAGGCCCCCCACAGCGGCTGCCCTGGCTGCCCTGCCTTGCCCTGCCCTGCCCCTGCCCTGCCCTGTTTGTCACCACAAACAGGGAACGGGCTCCACAGGGAATGGGCCAGTCAAGCGTTCCAGACGACGATGCTTTTCCCTATGGGCGGTTCTGCAGCAGAAACATAGAAAATGTTTTTGCAACAAAACGTCGTGTCACAGACAGAAGGATAGACTAAGTGAATTAATATATTAGATTCAGACCATTGATTAACATTATGATAAAATATGCAATAAAGGTTCCATAGAAATGAATGAACATTTATTTGATTTTTAAAAAAAAATGTTTAGCATTAAAAACAATTTTCACCCATGCTCAATGAACTCATATTTTAGAATAAAATTGGTTGGTTTTCATTTCCGATGTTTCCCAATCAAAATGAATCATGCCTTGTAGAATGTCTCACTAACTTCAATTCAAATTCTCATGTACCTTCATTGGCTCATAAGTTTTGTGAAAATTTCACTTTGGATTAGAAATGTTGGTGTTTGGCAACTTTGGCATCGAGGAAATATTAGGAACCTTACCATCTCTAAGAATACCAATGAACATAGTTGGATCCATCACCATCACATTGACATTCCAACAACTATGAAATTGGTGCCCAATTTTATTACTAGAGCTCGGATGAACGTTATTGCATGTATTGATTAACACCTTTTTTTCATATGCCTTTTGTTTTTTTTCGAATACCTTTTGCTAGCTGGATGTTTCATGCTTCTCCACCATATCATTCATCATTTTCAATCTAATTAGGGTTCCCCAAAAATCATCATTTGGATTAGTAGCATGCATGTTGTCTTCAACCTTTACACCTTGTTGAACATTTGGAACCTTAGTGATAGTACACACACCTCTTTTAGTTCAATCCAACTCTTTCAATTTAACTTCGTAGAAATAAATAACCAAGACATACATATGAACAACAATAACTAGTTAAAATTACATAATCAAACTTGATAAATAACAAAAAATAATAAGATGCAATCTTGTAGATGGAATTTCCAAAATATATCACAAGAGCTCAATGGTTGGCAAATTCTTCCTCATGAGCCTTTAGATATGTTAGTTAGTTTCCATTCAAAGCTTCACCAACTATTATTCACTCCACAATCGGATCCACATTGGATTTCTCCAACTAATTATATTTGTTACAACTTTTAGTATTTTGATGACTAGTTCTTTGCATTCCATACTCAACTGGAATTGATGGTTATTCCATCCTTGTGATGATAGTTGTGCAACTTGTTTTGTTTGTAATTTGTTTCCCCTTCAACTTTTCAATATTTTGTCTCACATGTCATGTGGTGGCAACCAAGGTGTTTTTCTCCACTAGTGACTTCACAAACCAAGCATTGTTATTCACTTTCACCTTAGTTTTTGGAGTCAAGAAGAAAAGGTGTTGACCTTTTTCATCCTCTTTCCAAATTGGTTGGTGTTTCACAATTTTTTTGGTAACATTTAATCATTGTTGGATTTGTGCAATTGATTTCAAAATGCTAGTTTCAACACCACACCAATTCACATCCATTTTTCATTTCTTTGATGTTGATGGTATATATCATAAAAACTTTCCAAAAGCATTAACATGAAGGGAAAAATCACAATCGTCCACTTGACACATCTTTTGATTAACTTAAATGAAGAACGAACACATGCACAAGTAAATAAAATTGTTATTCAATCCCTAAGGAGTTTTCCATGAGTACTATTTGGAAGTAAGCATTGTAACTTTTTGATCAATTGTGAAATGTCATTCTTAGTAATAATATGTTTGAATTTGGCCTTAAAAGATCATATGATAGCCTAATATGTTGCTAATTTCACTTTGTGATACCCAACATCAATGAAAATGTTGAATTTTGTTCCATGGCTACACCATTTTCTATTATATGTCGTTCTTGCCTAGATCATATGAAACAACCAACTACATGAAACATGTTATGAATGTTAGTTAGAGGATAAAATGACTTATCTTATTTCATAATTTAAAACATGAAAAGAGCAAGCATGTCCATGAATGAAGTCACATACTTCTGCTTTGACAGATTAATGATGTTTAACTCAACAAGAGACCCATGATGCTTTTGGAAATCCCAAGAGGCCTTTTGTCAAGGTTTTGGTATGCTTGGAATATTGACATCCCCCGTTCATTACATGTTCAAACTCTTTTGAATCTACATTGCAGAACCTACTAGCTTTTTCATAAACAACAAAAGGACAAAGATCGGCACCTTCATCATCTACTTTACAATTCACATCATAAAATTTCTTTCTGTGTGATACAAAAGACTTCTCAAGAGCATCATGGTTAGTTTGAATTACATTATTCACATGCTTGATGCAAATTGGTATTGACTCATCCTAAACTACATGACCAAATTGTAATTCAAAAATAACTAGAGAAATCTTAAATTCAAAAGGGTATGGGTACGAATCATCACACTTTGCAACTCTAGAATTAAAAGATTTTGTAACCTGTTCATTTGAAGATGTGTTGAATAGAGGTTTGACATGCTTTTGACATTGCTCGTTCTCTCAACCTTCCCAAAACATTGGTAATATCCTCCATGCAAAAAAGATGTAAGATATAGAAAACCAAAACAACAATTGTTTCCAAGGGTGCATCGAATACAAAAATATTTCCAAGAGAAACCTCTACAAGTTCAAAAAACCTTTACATTTAAACCAATTTTGCATTATTAAAACTAAAGGGTTGAGCATGGATTATAAAAACAAGAAATGTACATAATTCAAAAAAACATCTTAACCAATCGATGCATTGTTAAATCTGAACCATCAAATATTTATCATAAGTCCTACATAAATTCATACAAATATCTTCATCATAAACCTCATGCTTTATGCAAGGTGAGGCACCCCTATATTAAAACATAGGGGTGCTTCACCGCATACTAAAACCTTACACTTATTTATGATCCTCAAAAAAAGAAATTGAAATCAAACTAAGGTTTCTTTTTCAGATCCCGCAAGTACCTCTCACTGGCCAAGATATTTGGCACTAAATGGTGATTATCCTAGGTGGGCTGTAAATTTTATTACAAAAGTGATGCTACAAGTGGCAACTTAGGAAATGCCTAGATGTGGCTAACTTAATTATTTGTCTTTTGAAAAATGACAAAAAAATCACTAGAAGTGACAAATTTTTTTGTTTTTTAATTTTTTGAAAGCATTATTCAAGAACTGCAAAAATATTGCCAAAAGAAGCATTGGTTCAAACTAATATTGACTGGTTATAAAAATGAAAAAACCCAATTATCCATAAGGCTACTAATTGTTTTCTTAATGATTATTGATGTTTTAAAAATTGGGTAAAGAGCCTATTGCCTGGTAAATAGGATCCAAAGAATGGACAAAACCTTTGACATGTCATGTATTGATTTTCAAATTTGAATAACCTACCTAAATGATTGAGATTTCATCCAAATATATTATCAATCTTAAAACCCTAAACCTATTTATGATAGAAAATTGAGAATAATTTTTTTTAAAAATGGTCCAAACCCATTTTCACATTACATGATGGATCAAAGTAAAATTTATTAAGCCTACCTGCCCATGAACCTACTCTAAGTTATTGCACACAAAAAAAAGACCTAATTGGGTGGTGTTAGCTTTTATTGTTTTGAGTGTCTCTTGGTTGTGCATGCACACAACTAAGTTTGATTTGCTCTTTTACTCCACAATCACAACCATGCAATAATTCATTCAGCCTTTGATCCATTTTGGAATCTCCTTCTTCTACTAACCTTCTTTGTCATTTCTTCCATTTCTGATTATTTTCTTTCTTGCTTCCTCTAGGTACTTTTTGCATATAAATATTGTATTCATCTTGGCTTCTGCTAACATGTATTCAAATTTCAATTGCATGTTTTCAAATTTTGCTTTAGTTTATTTGTTTCATCAAATTTTGGAATGACCTCATGAGCTAGGTGAGCTTTTGGGTTATTAGGTATCCTAGTCTCTCTTTGGGGGGGTTGTAAGAGACAAGAAGAAAGTTTGGCTCTTATGGAGAGCAGAAGGTGATTTGAAGTTTTTTTTTTAAAAACACTTTTTTGCTTTTGAAAAGTGAGAAATTATGAATGAAAATGGTGCACAATGTCAACAAAGTACATTTGCAGTTGGGTGTTTTTGGATCATAGAATTGCCATTCCAATGAATTCTCAATGTTATTCTTGTCATTTTTCTTCCTTTCTCTCTCTCTCCCTTTTTTAAAGAGTCTGAGCATTTGTTCTTCACTTTTGAGCACCAAGCTCACATAATTCTTGGGTTCCTACCTTACCTTTACCTAGGCAATATAACAAGTAGATATTAGTTTGCTAATGAAATTGATATTAAGTAGGTTTGTTTTTTTTGGGAAATTTTGATGCTAGTATGGGGCCGATCATTGTTTATTTTTTCCTAACTTGCCATGTAGGTTATTTTATATATTTTTGAACCAAACATGGTATTATATATCCCCAAAAAAACTGAAACTATAGACCCACCAATCATCAATTTCATTGTCAAAGTAATCCATACCAAAACATCAACTCACCTCCTATTGGCCAATCTTTTTTTCCAATTTTTTTTTCAAAAATATTAATTCTAGTCCAATTGTGGTTCCACAAGTAAATAAAACTGGGAACTCAGTTTCAGGTCTGGTTAGGTTTTGGTTTTGATTCTATGTTCGTTCACATCCAGTTTTTATCAATTGGAATTGGAACCAACAATTCTTACTTGCTTTAGCAAGTACCTAGTAAGGACCTCAAGAGGGCTTGTTTGGGAATGAGGGACATGTGCAAGGCAAGAACCAAGCACAAGGCCCAAATTCCAAAAATGGCCCTAGTCAAGGCCCTTATCAAGTGTAAAGAACATGTAGAATTTTACTTTCATAAATGGATAGTTGTGATTCATTTGAGAGAAGGATGGAACTCCTTACATATAAAGTGCCATCCTTTATTGAAGTGGAAAATTTTATTGTTGAGATAAGGCAACATCCATGCCATACTCCAAAAAAAATTCTACCACTTTTCCATGTGTAAGGTAATGCCTTAAGATGGGAGTAGTCCTAAAATAAGGAGCCTAGGATGGGGAAGTAGGCAAATATGCTTCCACATTTTGGGAATGTCACCCACCCTTGGGCTTTACACATCATAAAGGACAAGGTAGAACACATATAGTTAAACAATGGCTAAGATGCCAAGGGTTCTTTATGCCCATTGTGAGAGGGAAAAATCTTATGCTTGTTTTATAGGCATAACATCCTAAGAGGGATATTCACATGGATATAAGGTGCCCTCCATATACACTTAGGAAATTTCAATGTGTTCTTCACAATGTGGATCAATTTGTAACTAAGAAAAAAATGAATTGATTGCCACCATGGGTTTCCTTAGCAAGTTCAATGTGGTTTGTGCATAGGAGAAAACCCTAGTAGCAACGCATTACACTTGTATTTTATAATTAAGGTAAGAAAGCTTGAGTGCCCATGATTTTAACAAAGCCCCACTTCACATATGGTAACTTACCTAGATGAAAAATTAGGTACATCAATTAAGAAATATCTAATTAAATATTTATAAACTACCTAGGGATGACAATTCTAGGCATCACTTGTAGGATGAAAAGGGGTGGATGCTTCTTTCCAATGAAGACCTAATGGATGAAAAAATGACTTCCATAGTCGAAAAAAGATAACAACCAAAAGTTAGGTAGTTGATGTGTATATGTATGTGGGTGTTTGTTTGTTGCAGTGTCATTAATGAATTATGGTCATGATGGGATCAATGGGATGCTCTTTTGGCGATTTTTGAAAGGAGCATGCGAAATGGGAAGGATAATTGGTAGATTGCAGAAAGTTAAGAACCCATGCTTCATTGTATTTTGTGTGTGGTGATGCATTTTGAGTAGATTAATGTTGTTCAATTTTCTTGCTCATTGAATTGTTTGGAAGGAATGCCTAACAAATTTCTTTTTGGGATTCTTCCTGACTTGTGTTTTATTCCACTTTGCATTAAAGTTAGGAAGGTGGACATTGGTAGGAAAACATTCATGTATAAAATAGGTGAAAACTAGTGAAAATGATGAAGATCATTAAGGGACATTAGGTTAGTTGGAAGAAGACATCAACATGTGGTTTGAGGAATTTTGGGTCAATGGGTTGAAATTTGGGGAAAACACATTTGGGAAAGAGACCTAGTTTTTGTTGGGAATTTCAAGATTGTGGGTTGAGCAATGTCATAGAGCTTGAGGGAAAAAGGATATATGTCAATGACAATATTGTCATGTATAATCTTGGCAAATTCACCAGTGTAAAATTCAAAGTCCTTCAAATCTGGTGCGTCTTCGATTCTTGATGGGAATGAGATTGCGCCATACACTCGACCTTAAGTCGCGCTGCTTAGGAACGTTGGCCTCTTATCGGGGTAGAGAGGTTGGACCAGCGGCGGCAGGCCAGAAAGAAAAATCTTTGGACGGAGTTCTTTTCCGATCCTTCGCAGTGGCTGGATAGTAGGGCCAGAGAAGGTGAATGTGCGGTACCCGGATTTCAAGCATAAGAAGACAGGAGACGCACTCTGGGTTGTCGACAACCAGAACCCCCCATGGGTGGCAGCAAAGTTGGCTGCAATGGCACCAGGGGCTGTACAATTGGACAGGTTTTCGTGGAACAGAAGACTTGCAAGATATGTCAAGGCTGGGCAACATGAGAAGGCAATGGAGCTTTTCCATCAAATGCAGCTTGAATGAACAAATCCTGACAGCTTCGTTTTTGTTTTGGTGCTCAATTCATGTGCTAGTGTAAGGTCACTGGAAGAGGGCGAGCATGCTCATGAGCAGATAATTGCCAGTGGTACCAAGTTTAATGTCTTTGTGGGGAGTAGTCTGGTTGACATGTATTCAAAATGTGGAAGCATGGATGATGCTTGGAGAGCTTTCAATGAGATGCCACCTTGAAACGTGGTCACTTGGAATGCAATGATATTTGGACACGTGAAATGTGGGCAAGGTTGGAAAGCATTGGAATTATTTTGGTAAATGCAACAGGAATGTGTGCAGCCAGATCCTGTCACTTTTGTTGGGCTGCTGAAGGCATGTGGCAGTGTACTGGTTCTTGAAGAGGGCAGGCTTGCTCATGAGCTTATCATGCACTGGGTGGGATTGAGATATCTTTGTGGGTAGTAGCCTGGTTGACATGTATGCAAATTGTGGGAGCATGGAGAATGCTTGCAGAGTGTTCAATAAGATGCATACACGGGATCTTGTCACTTGGAATGCTATGATATTTGGACATGTGAAATGTGGACAGGGGCAGAAGGCATTGGAACTATTTCAAAAACTGCAGCAGGAAGGTGTGCAGCCAGGCCCTGTGACTTTTGTGGGTGTGCCGAATGCTTGTGCTAGTGTAGTTGCTCTTGGAAACGGTAGGCAGGTTCATGAGCAGACCATTGAAAGTGGTTGTGAGTCTGATGTCTTCGTGGGGAATAGCCTGGTTGACATATATGCAAAATGTGGCAGCATGGAGGATGCTTGCAAAGTTTTCAACAAGATGTCATCACGAGATGTGATCTCTTGGAATGCCATGCTTCCAGGATTTGCCATGCATGATGTGCATGGCAACAAAGCTCTTGAACACTTCGAACAGATGTTTGAAGAAGGTGTAGAGCCAAATGATGTCACTTTTGTTTGTATACTATCAGCCTGTAGCCATGCAGGTCTGGTTGATGAAGGAATACAGTTCTATCATTTCATGACTCAAAATTGCATGATTTCTGCAAAATTGAAGCACTATGCCTGCATGGTTGACCTTCTTGGCCGTGCTGGCCATCTACAGGAGGCAGAAAATGTGATCAAGATGATGCCCTGTAAACCAAATGCAGATGTGTGGAGGTCTTTGCTTGGTGCTTGCAGAATTCATGGTAATGTGGAGATGGGAGAACGTGCTGCTCAACAGGCGCTTGAACTAGATCCTGAAAATGTTGCGGGTTATGTGCTGCTATCTGACATATATACTGCTGCTGGCAATTGGGATCTGTCCGAATGTTCAACAGCAGAGAAAGGAAAGAGGTGTGAAGAAACAGCCAGGTTGCACCTGGATTGAAGTGAATAATGAAGTGCATACACTTGTAATAAATGATCAAAACCACCCTCAGATCATTGAGATCTGTGCAGAATTGAAGAGACTGTTAAGGTTGATGCATGATGCAGGATATGTGCCAGATACGAAATTTGTGCTGCATGATGTGGAGGAAGAAGAGAAGATGTTCCATTCGTGTCACCATAGTGAGAAACAGGCTATTGCATATGGACTCATCAGCTCAGATCCTGGTGCACCACTCCGCATAACAAAAAATCTATGGGTGTGTGGCCACTGCCACACTTCAATCAAGTTCATATCAAAATTAGTTGGAAGAGCAATCATTGTGTGGGATGCCAATCATTTTCATCACTTTGAAGATGGTATTTGCTGTTGCATGGACTATTGGTGATGACAGCAATTTGGCTTTTCAGTGACTAGATAAGCTAATTTTGGTTATAGTGATGTACAGTTGCAAGAGACAACAATATTTTTGAAGGTGCAAGGCAAAATGAAAACTCTCTTGAGGTATGATGGATGTAGGCCAAAGCATAGCTGAATTGTGTTGGTTTGACCGTTATGGTATCATACTTGCTGTGGTCAATGTTCAGTCTGCCAAATTTAGAATAAAATGGTATAGCACTATAATTTCAGGGATCACCAAAAAAAATTGGTGATAAGTAGAACTTGCAACCTGTGAAACTACTGCAATGTTGGTATGATGTGTTACAAATATGTGACTGTCAATATTGTTGATGTTTCAGATTGACTACTCATAGTTTCAATTTAGATGTGATGTTCTATTTTGAGAGGGTTTCAAAATTGTATCTTGCTGGCAGTTTGGCAAAGTTGAAAGTTCAAATGTGACCATATGAAGTGGAACTATCATCATGGCATCATACTTGCTATGGTCAATGTTCAGTCTGCTGTAGTCTTGGAATTATTAGCAGCAATCCGTTTTTAGTTTTGAGTATAACTTATTGTTGCTCTTATTTAGAAGAATCAATGAAGGGATGACTGAAGTGGGTAGATGTACAGAGCTCCTATGTATGTGTTATTGCTTTATTGGCTGTTCTGGAAAAAAATGTTCAGGTATGGCTTGAAGGCATGTTTGACCTTAGTTAATTTGTCCCAGATGGAATCTATACACTCTGTGTGCCCTTGTCATTTGTTACAGGAATAGCTGCTTAAGCACTGCCATTTGTTTGTAGTGTGATGGAAAACTACTGTGGAATTTTGCATGTTTGTGTAGCACATAGTCTAGCATCCTTATTATCACCTGAATCCAACATTGCAGAGAGTTCAGATGTCATGGGTGCTACTGATTTGGGTTCATGTCCTCTGTGATACTTACTGCATCATGACTCTTGTGGATATGATTCACTGTTAATCTTAGGATCTCTCTGTAATATTCACAATGTGCAATACTGATTATCATAGCTATTAATACTTTTGAGTTCCTTCCCTCATGCGCATTAGACCACTCTCTCATTGTAACTTGTTTCAGCTATGGCCACCTTCAGAATTCAAGCTAATGGATGTGGTCTTCTTCCATGGGCTGCCATTAGTTGGAGGCGGTGCTACCGACACAGGGAGGAGCACATGGGCACACTAAGAGTTTGATGATGTACATTGGCCTTAAAATTTGCTGACCTTTTACCTAGGAAAACATATGTTGATTTCAGCGGTATGGTGAAATGTGCATCTAATGACCTCCAGTCATGATGATTTATCAGAAATTGCCAATAGCCTGTTCCAGGCACTCACCAGTGCAGTTCACTTCTGCATGCCAGAGCAGATATATGGAATACCAGATGCTTGGATATTTTGTCAAGTTAGCATTTCTCACTTTGTTATTTTTCCCAGTGGACATTTCCTGTTTGCTAAGTCCAGATTGCTTAAGTGCTAAAACACCTAATTGACTTTGCTAGGTTATGAAGTTCACATTGCCAAATTGCCAAGTCCACATTGCCAAATCATC
>Ga0209208_10013319_pt1 | contig 10286 bp, 9 predicted proteins | sample S1TSphfallax_3_FD_187694 | JGI IMG/M metagenome (GOLD analysis project Ga0209208, IMG submission 187694) | Host-associated microbial communities from peat moss isolated from Minnesota, USA - S1T2_Fd - Sphagnum fallax MG (SPAdes) (version 2) | ecosystem: Host-associated > Plants > Peat moss >... | reverse complement strand
AAATGTAGACAACCGTCACTTGTGGTGGAAGGAGGCCTATCTCTTGAACCCCATCAAACATTGCCAAGTCCTTACAAAACTCATGATCTTCGGGCAACCATCTCTTATGTTGACATGTGTACACATTCTTTTGTAGTGCTTTAGACTCATGAGATATTGTGTGTATGGAACAAATGGGGCACACTCGATACCTTTTGGTTGCCAACCTTAAAACAACCTTGTACATTGGCAAATCATGAATCATCCATAGTAGGATGGCTTGTAACATAAAATGGTGTTTTTCATGCACTTTGCTTACATCACGTACATGCATTCCAGTTTGCCACAACTTTTTCAATTCTTCCACTAGGGGTTTGAAGTATGTGTCTATGTTTTCACCTTTGACAAACTTTGGCCTTAGGATGATTAAGGACAACACTATGAAATGTTTTTTCATCGTAAGCCATGGTGGTATGTTGTAGTTGAATAACACAACTGGCCATGTTGACGAAGTGGATTGTTTCTCACTAAACATATTCGCACCATCTATTGCCAAGCCCAATCACACATTTATTGGTTCCATGGCAAACTCAAGCCATTTTTCATCCACAAATTTCCATTGTTGTGACTTGGTAGCATGTCTCACCATCCCATCTATGCTTTTGTTTTGTGCATGCCATGTCATGAGTTCTGCTTGTACTAGTGTGTTGTACATCCTCCACAACCATGGTATAAGTGGGAAATGCCTATGTACCTTTCGTAGAACAACAAACTCGCTATGCACCCTTGTACTTAATTCCACCACATCTCACACAATGATCTACATTTTCATGGAGTCCACGAGATAACATGTAACCTTTCACACATGCATGTATGACATTGTATGCCAACCCAAGCCAATTCAACGCATTTGATGCCTCATGCTTTGTGGCATGTAAAGCATTTGGTTGTGGGATAACACTTTATTTTAATAATCCCTATAGGAGCCTTCGAATAATGAGATTCTTCCAAGCTCAACCATCACCTCATACCTTGGTGGCATATTATTTCATAAGTGGAATTATGATGTCCAATTGTGGTTCCGCCATTTTAAGGACCATTATATTATGGTATTTTTTTGTGGCAGATGTAGGGATGTGGTCAGTTGCATGTCTTGCATCTAATGGTTGTGGTTCAATCCCTACACCACTAACTCCCACACTATGGCTTGTAAGGTCCAGTCTATTCGACATAACATTGACCTTTGTTCCACCATTCCTAGATGGATGTCCATGAGTGGAGGGAAAATGGGCATGTTGCTTGTAGGACCCACTATTTGATTACCATGTAAGTTGCCAACCACTCCATGGCCTCTATCCCTCTTAGTCAAATTCCCCCCCATCTTGGAGAACTTGATCCACATGTTTGAACAAAATGTTAGTTTTAACTACAACCCCCACATTTGCCTCTCTTGTTGTTCCTACTACAATATGATCTACAACAACAAAAACATCATTCACAAGTTGCACTATGTTTAGGTCATCATCCACACATGTTGGTTGTTCAAAATTACCATCCAATGGGCGAAGAGGGGACCGAGGAAGATGTGCCACCCATTCTTCATCAAAATAATCATGTGGATAACCCTACATGTTCCATTCATAGTACAAATGGTCAACTACTTGCACACCACCATCAGCCAATGTCCATATTCAAGATCACCAGTACAAATTCCTAAGGTCCCACCCACAACTATAACACCACCATCAACCAATGTCCATAGTCAATATCATTGTTATAGATTCATTAAAGTCTCACCCACATGTTGCCTACCACCATCAACCAATCTCTCCATGCTAGAAAGATCATTAGATATCCATAAAGGTCCCACCCACATGCATGTTGCACACCACAACCACTAAGCTCTCCATTTCAAATCACTAAAGATCCACCAAGGTCCCACCCACATGTTGCACACCACCATTAGCTAGTATTTGCAATCAAGGTCATTAGAAAGTCATTAAGTTCCCACCCACATGTTCTGCACTAACATCAATTAATCTCTAAACATGATGTCATGAAGACCATTAGAGATCCACCTACATGTGTCACTAAATTCCATCAACTGGTGTCTCCATATCAAGATCACTAAAATAGAGATCCACCAAGGTCCCATCTATAGGTTGGTAACCACCTTTACTCATCATTATTGTTTGTGTTTTAAGATCACTAGAGATTGCCACTTAGTCCCACCCACATGATGCACACCATCGATCAACCAATGTCAATATTATGCCAAAATCACTATAGATCCACCACATGGTCCCACACACATGATGTAGTACACCACCATCAACCTATAGTGTTTTATGGTCAAGATCACTAGTTTTCCAGCACTTGGTCCCAACCACATGTTGCATACCACCATCAACAAATATTGTCTTTAATATGTGAAAATCACTAAAAACCATCCATGGTCCCCCCCACATTCCACAATGTATTCAAGACCAACATGTTTCAACAAGACTCCAAGATTGGAACTTGTGACAATTGTACCCATGTTATGTACCTAGGGATTATAACTAGGGTCATATAAACAACATATCTCTACCTAACCCCTAATGTGTGAGTGTTGGCCCAAATCTTGCAAGTGCTTCACAATTATGGACCATTTTAAGGGGTGGGCTCTTAGGCAAATTTTGCACGGGCAACGATACCTCTCCTAACCAGCAGCATGTGTTTGGACTTTGTCACATTCCCAAAGCTTGATGTCTCAAGCTTTTATTCACTTTACATCTCCTAGTGGTAATCTCCTAGCTTTATTGGCCTCCATCTAGCTTGGGCTATGTGGCAAAATCTGCCCACATGAGACATATGCATGAGACATGTTCCATTATTAACATGACCACATCTATTCATCATGATAATTAATTATCTTTGTTGGCAATGGTTAATCCATTAGGGAGAAAGTTGAACATAGATACCATCATATCAAGACCATAACTATAGTCTACTACATCTTTAATCCTACTTTGAAATTGCTACCATTTCATGTAGAGATCAATCTTGTCAAGACTAAAATCCAAAATAACAAATCATCTTAATTTAATGGCAATGGTTGTCATCTAAAAGGTGAAAAAGTGTGATTTCCATTAAATATATCATGACCAAAGTCTAATTTCATTAGCCCTTTAAACTCTAGCTGGTCAAGGGATTTAATATCATGGATAATGCGAAGACAAAAACCTATGATTACAATTACATCTAGTTGGATAATACATGTCTCATACATGTTTAATATGAAATTTTGTAATTGGTAATTGCTTGTTCCACTTCTATATAATCATATATATTTATTGACAATGTAAAGACCAAGCTTCGAGATTACAATTAATGAAGGGACAAATCCCATTCAAGATTGTCTCTTATCATACTATAACAAGAAGTATGCATGTTTGTTCACTATGTGCTTTCACTAGATTTTGAGTGAATCCACTACTTTTCTTTGAACAAGCCTAGTGAGTAGCACCCATAAACTGAGTATATACAAGTCTCATATGAAACTTTGGTGGCGATTCCTTATTCCTAATGTAAATCCAAGACATAAAAACTAAGTCCAAGATTACTCGTGAATAAGTTAGTAAAGGGTTCTGTTACCATCAATAATGTTAAAACAAAAAACCCAACATTATTATTGCATTCAAGTCTCATACAAGTTTCATATGAGACTTTCTTGGGGATTGCATATTCTTGATGGCAATAATTAACTACATTATACTATTGACAATGTAAAGACCAAATTCCAATATTATAGCTAACAAATTTGCACTTTAGCAATATCATTATATATAAGTTAATAAAATACTCTAATGCCATCGATAATGTCAAGACAAAAATCCCAACATTACAATCCCATTCAAGTTTCGTACCTATATTAAAACAAGAATGCATCTTGCTTGTTCACTATGTGCATTCACTAGATTTTGACTAAATCCATTAGTTTTGAGTGAATTGGACTGGTGAACAATATCATCCACATTTGTGGTATTTACAAGTTTGATATGAGACTTTGTTAGTGATATACTGCACCCCTATGTTTTTGATGGCGATAGCTACATTACATTATTGACAATGTGAAGACCAAAATCCAAGACTAATAAATTTGAACTTTAACAATGTCATCACCTATAAACTAGTAAATTGGTGCTCTAATACCATCAATAATGTCAATCTACAAAAACACCCAACATTACAATTGCATTCAAGTTCATATGAAATTGTAACTCCTTGGGGATTGCGTATATTAATATTCCCGATTACAATATCTACATTGTATTAATGGACTTTTCAAAGACCAAGATCCAAGATGATATAACTATTTAATTTGAACTTCAACAATATATATCATCATGTATAAGTTAGTAAAATACTTTAACTCCATCCATAATGCTAAGACAAAAAACCCAACATTACAATCCCATTCAAATCTTGTACTTATATTAGAACAAGAATGCATCTTGCTTGTTCACTACGTGCATTCATTGGATTTTGAGTGAATTGGACTAGGGAACAATATCACCCACATTTGTGGTATGTATAAGTCTAATATGACACTATCTTGGTGACATATTGCCCCCTTATATTCTTGATGGAGATAATTACATTATAGTATCGACAATGTGAAAACCAAGATCTAAGATTATAACTATTTAATTTGAACTTTAACAATGTATATCATCATATATAAGTTAGTAAAGTATTATAATACCATTGATAATGTCAATCTACAAAAACACCCAACATTAGTACCACATTTAGGTCTCATATATATGAGAGTTCAACTACTTTAGGGATTCCCTATATTCCCGATGGCAATATCTAGACTATATTATTGACAATGTAAAGACCAAGATCCAAGATGATAATTATTTAATTTGAACTTTAACACTATATATCATCATATATAAGTTAGTAAAGTATTATAATACCATCGATAATGTAAAAAAAAACCCCCCAACATTACAATCCCATTCAATCTCACATTTATACTATAACAAAAATGCATATTGCTTGTTCACTATGTGCATATATTCACTAGATTTTGAGTGAATCCACTAGTTTTGAATGAATTGGACAAAGGAACAATATCATCCACATTTGTGGTATGTGCAAGTCTGATATGCCATTTTCTTGGTGACATATTTCCCCCTTATATTCTTGATGGTGATAGCTACATTACAATATGGACAATGTGAAGACTAAGATCCAACACTATAATTAATTCATTTGAAGCCTAACAATGTCATCAAATACAAACTAATAAAGTAATGTTATAATACCATCGAAAATGTCAATCTACAAAAACACCCAACATTACAATTGCATTCAAGTTTCATATGAGGTTGCAACTTCTGTGGGGATTGCCTATATTCCTAATGGCAATATATATCTATGTTTTATTATTGACAATGTAAAGACCAAGATCCAAGATGATAACTATTTAATTTGAACTTTAACAATATATATCATCATATATAAGTTAGTAAAGTACTTAAATACCATTGATAATGTCAAGACAAAAAACCCAATATTATAATTGCATTCAAGTTTCATATGAGAAAATTTTATTGGGGAGTGCATGTAGCCTTAATTGTGATAGATACATTATATTATATATTGTCAATGTAAAGACCAAGATCCATGATTAGAACATTTTAATTTGAATTTTAACATCATATGTATAAGTTAATGAAGTACTTTACTACCATTGATAATGTCAAAACAAAAAACCCAACATTACAATCCCAATCAAGTCTTATACCTATACTAGAATAAAAATGCATCCTTATTTAGCATGGAAATTTATTGGATTTTGAGTGAATATATCCACTAGTTTTGATTGAGTGAATGGGATTAGTGAACATAACCCACATTTGTAGTATATACAAATATGATATAAAAGTTTGATGGTGCAATATTGTCTTTATTCATGATGGCGATACATTAATAGAAATTGGCCAAAATGTAACCACTTTCTTTGCAACTACATGCGATTATTAGTTATTTGCAACTACATTTGGACATATTTGCAACTATTTCTTGTGTTGGTCATATTTGCAACTCAGTGCAACTAGTTGCAACTATTTTGATGTTCATCCTTCCATGTGAACAACATTTAGTTTAATTTTCATTTAAGAAGAACAATTTTTTATCCCATTAGTTGCAAATGTGACCAATTTAATTACAACCCTATGAGTATATAAAGGTGTATTTTCTAAATTCTAAAGAATATAGTTGGGTGAATTAGGATTTATACATATTAATAGATGAATTGAATGGTGGTAATGTATTCTTATATTATTGTTTTCATTTTATTGAAGTGACTTGATAGCATATTTATTCTGCATTCCAAGAATTAGGTCTTCACTTAAATGAACATCACCCCCAATACTTTAATATATTAATGTCATTAGGTTCATTATTTTCCTTGCACATTTATGTGCCTTTTCAATGTTGTCCTTTGTCTAATATTGAAATTGTCGTCAATCTTTTTTAATGCATTATATATGGTAACTTTTATTTCTTTTCTTATTGCCAGTACTATTCTTGTTATTGCATTGACAACTATATTGTTGAAATTTTATGTGAAAGGATAAATATATTGGTTTCACCAATTTAATACTCTATAATCCTTTCACATTATTCCTTGTGATTGGATATTACTTTTTGCACACCATTGTTACTCATCCTTGCATTTTATTAATAATATGCTTTTGTATTTATGTCTCTTACATTGAATTCTCGAGTTCTAGTTCCTCATCTTTTTCTCAAATTGAGTTCTTGGTGCAATGGTGTTTTTTCGACTATGAAAATGCTGCTAGATTCATCTTATTGATTACCTTTTCTTTTAATCTCAATGGCTACTTTCCATGCCATAGGAAAGCCAGAACTTACCTTCTTGGTTTCTAATTATGAAGTTATCCAAGTGACTGAGAATGTATTCTATGCAATGTTTGCATTTTGGTGAAGATTTGTGCATCTTTTTAAGGATGTTTCCTACCTTGAAGATATCATTGTTTTAAGTTTTGTTTATCAGGTTCTAGATGTGAACCCTATAGGGATGCTTTGAATTATCATTGATGGTAGGTATCAAATCATTGACAAACATGCGTTCAATAAATTTCAAGATATTGTTTTAACTCCATGCACATTTGCATCAGTGGCCAACATTGATCCGGAAGGCATTGTGATGAAGAAAAAGCCCATTGTAGTTTCCCGCAACTTGAAGTTTTTTATTTTGATTGTGGAATCGTCATTTATTGACCTTTATGGTTCTTTTGATGAAGATGGGCCCTTCCTTTCTTGATGTTGTTGTCCTTATCTTCATGAATTCATGACTTGTTGAATACTAGCCTCTGTGGATGGATGTGTCACAAACTACTTTCATTAACATTGTTGAATCGTCGAAGGTAATGTCTTTGATCTCACACATTTGTTTTGAATTGAAATCCTTTGACTATGGTGCCATCATAATTGAATTTGTGAATTGTCTTCCCACAAAATTCAATGGTGACATATTATTTGAGCTTCCTCCCTATGCACCATCCATTGGGACATTTCAGACAATTGCAACGTATGGATAGAAAGTACAATGGTCATGCTTGGTGCAAGTTATAGACCAATAACATCAAAAATTTGTTTAGATTAAGCTTCAAAACAAAAAAATGCCTTGGACATTTGTGTTGTTAGAAGTATTCTTGTCCTTTGCTTTAGCATTCTTCTACATGCAATGAATTTAATTAAAGTGGCGATTGTTTGTAGTTTCTAATATCTAGGCAATGCCTTGTGAAATCCCCGATCTATACCATTAGCTATAAGTTTTATGATTTTTCGCCCACTTGTCTACAAACTTGCAGTTGCAAAATGTATTACATTGTTCACAAATTTCCAAATCCTTTAATAGTTGTGATCCATTTGGGCACCGATGCCCATCCAATTGCAAACAACAAGTGTAGAGAATCGTTCCAAGACATGAAGAACATGGTTGTATATGAAGTTTGTTGCATACTAACTACTATAATTTTGGCTATTACTTTATTTGTGAGTAAGACTTTTCTTTCTTATCATTTGTTCAACAAGGGTGGAAAAGGTCATGTGGAGCTTCTAAAAGGTGAAAAACTTAATCAAATATTGTTAAAGTTTGGTGCTTTCTTGGCATACACAATTTGATTATTTCACTAAAACACTTCTTGAAAACTCGAGCTTTGTTGATTATATTTTCAAATTGAAAGAACTACATGGTTACGATTATATTTAAGACTATTGTTTTCCTAGGCTAGGTAGAAGGATTTGGATTTGGATTTAAAATGTTTGTTAGTGGAACTGCTTTTGAATTTGATTTGGTCTAGCGAATGTAACCGAATGATGATTTGCAAAATGCTTGGATGATGTTTGATCACATTAAATGTGTTCAAGGATGGACAACCATGGCTGGTCATGTTTATGAATTGGTGTATTCTAAGGTCATGGTGATTACAATCTATGACATATAATTTGAAGACACGAAAGCTCAATGCATTGTGTGTCACATGCTTGAAAACAACCAAGACTACAAGATTTCCTAAACCAAGACAAGAACAAGGGCAAACCTAATTTCCAAATCCAAATAGTGAAACAAGAAAACAAGAACACAACACATGTGAAACAAAATTTCAACAAGATTTTATTACAAAAAAGAAATAAAAATAGAACAAGTCTATGACAAGAAAACGTACCCCAAATTAATGTTAAATATAATAGAGGTAATGGGGAATTCTACCTCTATTTATACCCCTTGGGCATTTAACTCAAAAAAGTTTTTCAAAATGTTTCCAATTTACATGTGGCCCACGTTGACCCATGTGTGCCCATGTGCACCCGTGTGTGAATTATGAGTGAACTAAGACTCAACTAAAAGTGAACTTAGTTTTAACTAAAAATGAATGAAGAGTTAACTATGAGTGGACTAAGAGTTTATTAGAAGTGAATTGAAGGTGAATTGGAAGTGAACTAATAATTAACTAGAAGTGAACTAGAATTTAACTAATAATCATTACTATAATCACGAATTTTTCGATTGGAAATTTTAACCAAAAATACCCCTATTAGACATTAGTAAAAAAAACCACCTCAACAATTTTGGTCAAGTCATTTTTGACATGACTGATTTGACTATGGCCTTTTTGACTAGTTGAGTGGTGGGTTATTTGACTGGTCAAATCAGCCAACAAAAATTTTGAGCAACAATTTTTTGGGTCAATTTTTTAATTTAAAAAAATTACCTTAATTTTTAAATAAAATGTAGGTAGGTAGATCATAAAATAGCTTCATAGGTTGATGTTAGTTACCCACCTAGGTCATGGTGGGTGGTTGTACATTCCATAGCCTAGGGTTGTACACTATCTTCACATATTCCCCTACACATTTAAGGAATGGGAGTTGAATTCTTGACCTTTTTGGCCTCATGTACTTACCAACTCCTTAACCAACTAACCACACCTTTAAATTCTAATAAAGTTTGTGAAACTTTGTTATTAACATGTTCCATTTCAAATATTTTTCAACATTCAAACTATGAAGTGCATTTTGTTCTTCATGTTTTACTCAAATGAAACAAATGAATATTAATTAGTATGTAGTAACTAGGAACTACATAGTAGCTTAGTGATATATGCTACTTAATTAATAGACCTACCTAGTTACCTAGGTAATAATTATTAGTTAACTAGTAAACCAAAATATAATTCTAGCTGCCTAATAAATTAATAGGATATAGTTAAGGAGGTAGGTATAGGTAGGTAGGTGTGAGTTGGTACATAATAGACCTAGGGTGAATAAATAGGTTTAGGTGGGTAGGTATGTAAGTAGTTGATAGGTAGGTAGATAGGGAGGTAGGTAGGTAAGTAGGTTGATAGGGTAGGTATATTTAACCTATTTAACTAGATTAGAATTAAGCCTTTAAGCAATTACGTACCTTGTTAGGTTTAGCTTAGCTACTTACTATTAAGTTAGGTAAGTAATAATTATTTAAGTTTTATTAATAAACTACAAATTACGTTAGGTAAGTAACCTAGGCCTAATTAATAAGTTAATAGGCTAGTTAATTATGTATGTTAAGTATGTACGTAGCCTTGACCTAGGCCTACCTAACTAATGTCAAATCAATATGTTCAATTTGATTAAGGCATGGTCATTTTGATTGACCTTTTTATTTTGTGTGTCCCTTATGACTAAATGACCAATTAACAACTAGTCAAAAATGTCACTTTAGTCAAATGTACTTGGAAAAA
>Ga0209208_10013317_pt1 | contig 10287 bp, 4 predicted proteins | sample S1TSphfallax_3_FD_187694 | JGI IMG/M metagenome (GOLD analysis project Ga0209208, IMG submission 187694) | Host-associated microbial communities from peat moss isolated from Minnesota, USA - S1T2_Fd - Sphagnum fallax MG (SPAdes) (version 2) | ecosystem: Host-associated > Plants > Peat moss >... | reverse complement strand
AGAAATCCTCACCTTTTTAGCTTCAACTAATGCCTGTTTCAGTGATTTGGGTACACAAGCTTATAATCACTTTTTCTCATGACCCTCCAGGCAAGGTTTGTTTACTAATTTTGTTTTTTTTTTTTTTGGGGACCACACAAGCTATTGATACCAAACTTTTGTCAAAGAAAAGGAAGTTGTTGGTTATCATTTTCTTTATCAAAGTAATGACCTCAATTACCGATTTAGTCGATTTTTTAAATTAAAATTTTAGATTTTATTTTTATTTTCTTACCCACTTATTATGCATAAGGGTCGGTTTTGGCATTATACACATTGAGAAAAATATTGTATATTGCTCGAGTAGGGCACGTTTTAGGATTTAGGGGTTTTTTTTTCTATCTGTTTTTCTTGTGGCTGTAGTTTCTACAATAAAGTTTCTACAATAATATGTTAAATGTTAAATCCATGAAAAAATAAAAAGACACAATGTGCACATTAAGGCCAACATACACTATTGACAAATGATCACCATTTGAGAAGAGCCACATACCATACTACCTTGGCAGCTTTAATATTACCCTGTAATAATTTTCAAAAATGTTATGTTCCAAATTTTTCTTAGATTGAGAAGATAAATATTGAACCTTTAGGAATATTCTATTCGTCAAGATGAAATTTCAAAATAATTAATTATTCAACAAACATGTGTTAATCTGGCAAAATATTATGGTATTATTAATGATAATAAAGGCTCTTTGAACCGATGATAGAAGTCACACTTCAAATCAATTTCTTTTGAAATTGTTGCAAGTCATAAATGACATTAGGGTTTTAAAATTGATAACCTAGACTAAGTAGGCCAATGACCGATAACTTAAGCAATAAGAGGTTCCGGATTCTTTGGAGATGGCTCTTTTGTTTATGATGTCCGAAGAGAAATTAAAGCCCTCCTTTAGGAGCATCCTAGGCTACTTTTCACAAATGAGGGAGTTATGATCCTCAAAAGATGGGGGAATAAAAACTCAGAAAAAAATCACTGAACACTTGAAAGCTGTTAACCAAAACATTGAAACATTCCTTACATGTTGCTTTGTTGCTTGTAGATTTCAAAGATGATGGTGGGGCTTGCAAATCTCATTAATTCTCTAAAATTGAACAAGATATGAGAAGGTTATGAGCTAAGGGTTTTGTAAATTTGTATCTTGAAAAAGCTTTTTTTTCTCCTTCTTTTTTTTGATACTCCTCATTACTCCTTTGCCTCTATAGTTCAAAGGACACAAGTAAAGCTTAAGTTAGCACTATAGAGAATGGAGAAGAGATGCCATAGTGTTCGATCATAGGAAACTGATTGCTGACAGGCAATTCTACATGTGCTCCAATTGTCCAGGTCAGTTGCTAATTTTTTTGGATATTTTACCAAAATTTCCTTTGAGGGCATTTGTAGGTCCTTTTCTTTTTCGTCACCACAAAAGAAATCACTGCTAGGAAGATTTACCCAAATGTGGCCATAAATCAGATATTACGCACAAATCTTGAATCACCCTTCTATTATTTTGGCAAGACATAGCATACCAGATCCAGAAATCTAGCGATTTCTACTATTTTAAAAGAATCAGTTCTGGCGATCAAAAACCTCCATGTACACTTCATTTTCAATTAAGGATTTTTTGTTTCGCTTTCTGGCGAGATTCCCCAGTAGATAAAAAGGCTGCATGTACCAGTATCCAGACGGCTTCCATTTTTTTATTAATTACCTGAAAGCAGGGGTTCCTAAGACTTTCCATCAGACGCTGTCTTTTGGCTGGCTATATATAGCGAAAGTGATAGAAGCTAACTTATATTAGAAATTAAAAGTCCTAAAATCAAAGGCTTGTTGAAGTTTTTAGTAGCCAGAATTGGACCAAAGTTCAAGAAAAATCGCCTGATTTGTGTACAGAGTTCAAATAGGTAGCCAAAAATGTAGAAGGTTGGTTTCAGGAATTTACTTTCAAATTTATCTTGTAGCCAGATTTGGCTAAATCTTCCTACGGATCATCGCCATTTTGCCCCCCATCACAAAGTTGAAGAGAAAAACAGTGCTTTCCTATCTTCCTTCTTCCCGAGCGGGTTGTTTTTGTCGGTATTGCGGACTTGGAGGTTGCGAGGAACGATCGACGAGAAAAACAGTGCTTTCCTATCTTCCTTCCTTCCCGAACGCGTTGCGTTTGTCTGTATTGCGGACTTGGAGGTCGCGAGGAACGATCGACGAGAAAAGCAGTGCTTTCCTATCTTCCTTCCTTCCCGAGCGCGGTGCGTTTGTCGGTATTGCGGACTTGGAGGTCGCGAGGAACGATCGGAGCTCCGTAGTCTTCTTGTGAGTTTCCTCGAGCACATGAATCATAAATCTCCTTCCTAGATTTTCAGTCGACTTTTGTTTTTACTTGTTTACTTTTTTAATAAAAAGAAAATCGCATCTAGTTTTCCTCTGGTCAAGCAGCGGCAAGGGTTTCAGTGACTTTGTTTCTTGACTTTCTAGAAGAACTGCAAGGTTTTGAGAGTGCGGATTTGTTTCATTGTGCGGCAGAGAACATCTATTCTGTTTTGGCTATTTCGAAGCCATGATCAATGCTCTGTAACAAAGTTGTGGAGATGCATGGCGCTCTTGTTATGAAGTTCCTGGCTGCAAATACCTGCCTTTACTGTGAACCTCCTCTTGTCAGGTATACAATCCTCAACCGTCTGTGTTGAATCGAGTTTTTTTTTCCCAAAACTTTTTTTTTAAAAAAAATTATTATTTGTTTTGTATCTGGTTTTCCTCTGCTTGACCAGAGGCAGGGTTTCAATGACTTTGTTTCTGGACATTCTCGAAAAATATTTCATGGTTTTGAGGGTGCAGATTTCTTTCATTGTGTTGCAGAGAACATCTACTCTGTTTTGGTCATTTCGGAGCCATCATCAATCCTCTGCAACAATTTGTGGAGATGCAGGGTGCTGTTGTTCCAAAGTTCATGGCTGCAACTACCTGACTTTGCAGTGAATGTCCTCTTGTCAGGTACCTATACAATCTTGAACCCTCTGTGTTTGCTTGCACAGTAGCTTTATCGGTTACTATAACCAAATTTCTAGCCACGCCATGGCCATTGTTTGGATCATTTGTTTTGGAGAGTTATCAGGTGGTCATAGCTTTCATTTTTGCTTTTTACGCAGGCTCCTCAAGATGTTGAAAGCTGAGAGAATTGCTATAGAGAATGTATCATGCAATACCGAAAGCCAGAAAATTTAGATATAGTACATACAACTGATGTTTGGCACAACGTAATTCACAAATGGTGTAGCCAAAAAAATTAAAAGAGGAGATTTTGTTTCGTCACATTTGTCGAAATTGTTGAAACTTGAATTCCCAACCTGTGGGAGACTCATTGTCCCAACCATTGGATTACTGTTATAGATGCACACCTTGAAGCTTACTTTGCATACTTGTTCCTCACATGTCAAAATTTTGGAATATGGAATTTGGGATTGCTGAACCTTGTTTTCTAATATTGCTAAATATTCGACAAGGAAGTGCCAAACATTAGTTGTAGGTACAGTTTATATATAGGGTAAGCCACTGAGTGAGGGAATTATTGTAATGAGGCAACCACAAGGCAGGAGCCGCATGGTTTGCCTGTCCTGCCTCATGGTTTCCCTCACAATAATTCCAAGATGAAGGGGCGTACACAAAGTGAAAAACAGGTAGGAATTTTTTGTAACTCACTGACCAGCCTGGCATGTGGGTTACAATATGAGTAATCCATTACAACAGGAAGTCATGATTCCCGCATTGGTTCCCCAGGTTAAGCAACTAACTTTTACCAAGAGAAGAATCCTACCAGTTCTTTATGCATAGGTACCTGATTTCTTGCTTCGCCAGGGCTCCAGATTCTCAACCAAACTGTAGAGAAGGTGATGTCAGAGATGTAAAAATCTGGAAGAGAAAGTCAGTTTTTTGATAGTCACTGTGAAGTTGAAAACCACAGCCTAAGCATGGGAGGGTATGAAAATGTTGAGAGACTGGTTTGGTGAATCAGCCTCTCAACATTATTCCCAGGTTACTGCTGAGACTTGCTTGAAGAGGATGAGAGTGGACAAAAGGGGGAAGGAAAGGGTACTGTGTAGGGTATCACCTTGTCATATGCACCCCCCACTCGTGGGCTTTAGTTGTCAGAAAGCATGAGATGAACACTATAATGAACTTAAACATTCATAGTTCTTGAGGCATAGGCAGGGGAAGCTTCCTACACCTACTCCTTAAGAGTGGGAGGATATTTATGTACTGTAGGTTGGCATAATTTCCCTCCCGCTCTTAAGGAGTAGGCATACGATCCCTCCTCTTTTCAAAGAGGGATATTCATGGCTATGAGCTGGCTTCCAAATACTCTAGGAAATGTCTACAAGTGCTTTAGATGAATAAATTGCTAACTTGGCAAGTATTAGACTTAAAATCACGAGAAGCACAAGAATTAGTCTGAGATTACTGATGTGTTTACCCAGTGCAGGAACACCTCTGATATATCAACTCAAGTTTTATGTGTACAGGAGTGAATGTGCACCCACTTCGAAGCCCTGGTCGCCAACAAACACATGGTTAGATCTCCAGCAAAGGACTGTTGAGGATTCCAATGCCTCCAAGATTCAAAGGGTGTGACCTTGCTGTAGGAGATGCACCCAGAGAGGAAGAGTAGCATTGACTAAGCTTTCTTGCAACAACCAATGGATTAGGAATAGGATGCTACTGTAGATTGGTTTCTAGCACTTTCTGGGTTATCAGATCATCAAGAAGAAAATGCTCATGCATATGTGAAAGTGGATCTGGTTCCTAAGCTTATAATTTCCATTGCACCTGGTGTGGTTTCTTGAAAATCCAGCAATGGCAGCTAACCTCTTGCATGCACTGGATATTTGCAAAGGCTTACACTCCCATATTTTGGCAAGCAACAAGGCTCCTTTTGTCATCAACAGGGAACAGTGTATGCTTCTCTCCCAGAGGCTATTAAAGGTTGAGGAGGAACTGCTAATAGTCCAGGATAAGCTAGAAATTATTGGTTCACAATCTCTAGATGTGGTACCAGTAGTACAGGAACTTGTCCATGTGCTACTGAAAGCTCAGAAGACAGTCGTCAAAGATTGTTTTTGTGGTGAGAAATGGATCGAATCAGCTCTCAGGCAAGGTGGAGACTTGAAGGAAACTTTTGGTGAAATTCTGTATGACCTACAGTGGTTATGTAGCATCCTCCTCAAGGAGGTGGGACAAGACAGCCAGGCTCTTTCACTACTTCTTTGTGACAGGTTTCTGGGTGAAACACAAGAAGATGTCAGCACTTTGTTGACAGCCGCGAAGAAGGATCAGGAGGATCTCAAGGGGCTTCTAAGGGACTTGAAGGGGGACCATTCCTGCTGTGGCCAAAGTTGTAATGTAGAGCATACAAGCATGCAATGTCTTGCAACACAACTGCTTGAGAAGTTGGAGTTCCTAGCTCACTTACGAGCAACAGCAAAGAACTTCTTTGAATATCTGCTTGAAAAATTCAAGAACTTGAGTGAATGGCCATCTGTTCTATTAGTGAACAAGCAAGACATCAAGACAGGTAGTCTGCTAGGTGAAGGTTCATTTGGGACCGTACATGAAGCAGATTGGTGTGGAGAGCCATATGTGATAAAGAAGTCCAAATATGGATTTCATGGGCTTTTGAAGCAAGAGATTGCAGCTCTTTCAGGTGTGCACCACCCTCACAACATGCACCTTGTTTGTTGTGTTCAAGAGGAGAAGAGCTGCTCATACGTCATGGAGCGTATGAATAAGTCGCTCTTCAAACTGTTGGAAAGTAACCAACTTTCCCTTATCAGACGTGTTGACATAATGCTTCAAATAGCAGAAGGGATACACTTCCTTCATAGCATGGGCCTGGTGCATCGTGATCTCAAACCTCATAACATTCTCATGAAGTGTGATGGTGGTGGCTTTGAAAGTTCAACATCAGCTCCAGTGGGAGAGCCCTTGTGGATAGCCAAAGTTTGTGATTTTGGCACGACAAAAGCAAAAATGGAGAGTACTGCATTTTCACACCAGACAATACCCATTGGCACGTTAATGTTTATGGCACCGGAGGCATATGCATTGGAAGATGGTGATGAGGAGCCTAAGAGATTCCACCCCATGAAAACAGATGTTTACAGTTTTGGACTCATTTGCCATTCAGTGCTGATTTGGGAGCCTACTCCCTTTCCAGCTGAAGAACTGTGGAACCCTTCTGTGCGGGGGTTCAAAGCTAGGGTGCGAAAAGGCCATAGACCACAGCTACCAACAGACTGCCCATTTCGCTTGTCCACTCTTATCAAACAATGTTGGGATGTGAACCCTCTCATGCGACCCAACTTCCAGAATATTTGCCAAGAGCTAAGGTATATCAAAGGACTACTTCTTGCAGGTATGGTATTTCACCATTGCACACATTCTACAATCACATTAATTCAGTATTAGTGGTTAATGTTACCTGCACTGAAATGCCAGGGATATACCCATGATCATGAGTATGCTGATTTGTTTTTAGATTGTACCTACCTCTTATCTCTGCCTGTCAGGTTACTGCATTTTCACAAAAGTTAGTTAAGGAGTACCTTAGACATGTGGTCTCCTTGTGATTACTCAGTGAGATGCCATTTCTGCTATTACCTTGATAGATCAATTACCCATTTCTGTTTTTACTTTGATAGATCAATTCATCCGTCCATCCCAACACATTTTTGGAACCCCTGTTCTCATCTTCCAATATGTCTCTTGACAAACTTGAACATAAAAGTGTTCTGAACAGTGGTGACAAAATGAGTCCAAAACATCACATGAATGTCACTTCATTGAGGACTCTAGGATGGTGCTAATTCTTTCAAAGGCTTCATGATTCTTAATCCTCAAAGAGAACATGCCCTTATACCTTTCAGTGTGGTTTGTCTCTTCTTTTCTTCTTTCCTTGTTTCCTTCTATGTGGGTTTTTCCTTTTTTCTTGGTTTCCTTTATTTTCTCCAAATGTTACGGTGTTGTTAAGTTATGTTCTTTTGAACATCCAGCAACATAAGTGAATCCTCCTGTAATTATTACCTATCTTGTGATTGAAATCCAAAATATTGGTTACCGTCTGGTGGCATTACGACCACCCTTGCTTAGAGCTGATAATGTCGGAGGTTGTGGTTGTTGGTCACTACAGTACAAGTTGCTGTAAAGATCAGATTGCTACTGTCAAATAGACAGCTCTACAATAATTTCTGTGTTTTCTTTGGACTGTGTGGTCCAACCTCAAAACTTTTGTGCTGAGGTTAAGCAAAATCATAAGTATGGAGATGTTGTCATTACTTTTTAAGATCAATACTTCTTCTACGGATACATGTTCCATTTTCTCCTTTCTTTGGTTTGTGGTTTGTCTTTCATATTCACTTTCTAGCATGAGACAGTCAATATGTTTCACACTTCACTTGTTGTGTTTGCATTACCTTTTTAAGCCAAGTCTTTGATCTTGTTCTCGTCATCATGTCCTTGATTTTCTTTGCCTTTCTCCTCTGCTTTCATGCTTTGTATGGCTTGCTTCAGCAGAAAATGCTTAACCGTTTAGGCAATTTGAGCTTGGTCTGAGAATAAATGACCCTTCAAGCCCTGAAACCCCTGCAGATCCCAACAAGTTCAGCATACAGTCAAGATTTCAAACCCCTTGGTTCACTTGCTGCAGATTGTGTCCAACTAAATAACCAGGGTGTGTTTTAGGGCCAAGCACATTGGAAGGTGTGAATGGAGCAGTAGCTGGTGTGCTAGGTTCATGTGTGATCAATACTGGAGTCTCTTGTTACATGAGTCTTGGGCAGCCAACCAGTTCTGGGTATTCTAGCAACAAGCTCAGTGGGGTTGGATTGGTTGCAGGTAGTGGTAGAAGGAAACAAGTGGGTGACAATCCTTTAGATGTGGAATCAAGCGTAGCTTCTCCAAACCTTTTGGACAAGACCATTCAGGGAAACTTGTCTCAGCTAATAGTGCCACGATTTTACTATTTCACCACAATCGGTGAAACACAAACCTTGGTTACAAAGTTAATGCCAACAATGCAAGTTGTTGAACTCCATGTACTTTGTGAGTGTAAGATGGGTCCTCATGTAGTGGTTGGGCAAGAAGGCTGTGAGGTGATCATTGAAGATCAACAGATGGAGATAATCCAGTCTTTAGTGGTGCAAGGAAAAAAACAGATCTGTTTGGCCATCAAAGCATGCCCGGCAGATGTAACCTTGAAGGTTGGCAACATGGTTGTCCCTATTGAGGCGAATACCGATTTCATGGGAGCTATGCAGGGTTTGACCAATGTGAAAATCGATGAAAACTTGGAGGTTGCAGAGCAATGGTTGGTGGACTTCTTGGGGGATAAAGTGATTCACAGGGCCTTCAGTTTGGAAAGGGTGATGTACATGGATGGTCAAGGTCAAGCAATAGAATTTGCATGGCTTTGTAAGCAACATTTGGTTGAAGGGCTACAATCAAGGACATTATGTCAGTTGCCCACAGTTGACAAGCTAGAATCAAGGAAGTTCAATAAGGCTTTGACTGTGATTCTTGCAGCAAATCGATTCCTTAAACCATAGTAGACTATTGGGCTGAGTAGGAGCCTCAATTTTGTTTTCAAGATGAGAAGTTGATGGGATCTTCAAGTTTGTTGAGTAAACGATTTGGGATACTGTTTGCTGAATTTACTGGGTTGAACATCACAAAATGGCTCTCCCTTCTATTTCACATTTCACTTATTTGTGACATGTTTCATTTTTTAGTCTTGTGTTTCTGTTCCCAATGCAATCTATCTTAATTTTATCTTCTGAATGTTATGGTGGCTAAATCTTCTTATGGATGATGCCACTAGGCTGCAAAATGAAGCTTTTTTAAACAATGTGGTCTAACCATACATTAGTGGGTGTCAAACATGTGCTTATCTCAACAAAGATTAGTGCCAATGGCATGAGTGGAAATCAACAATGCCATGTGTACATGTGGTTGGTCTAGAATGTTTGCTTAGGAGATTAGTGCTTATTTCAAAAACAACTTTGGAGAGGTACATGTGGTTGGTCTAGAATGTTTGCTTATGAGATTAGTGCTTATTTCAAAAACAACTTTGGAGAGGTCGTATGTATAAATTAGCACTTTTCTTTTGGAGTGTCTCCTTACATTTTACCTCACATTACACCTTTTTCACATAAGCTAGAACATAAAGTGGTTGATGTGTAGAAATGGCATCAAAGTTAAATGGAGGATGATCTCCTTTCATTGGTTCCTTTCAAATTAGCATTGATCATAATAAACCATGATTTCAAAAACATATTCACAGGTGTATATACTCTAGTAGCTTTGGCAAGAATTAAATTAATTTAAAATTACCGAGACTATCGAAAAGTATTTTTCTCACATAACCGATTATTGTGAAGGAAAAATGAAATTTTTTGGGGAAGATTCAGGAATATTCTATTTTACCAAAAAACAATCTTCAAAAATGAATTTGTTATAAGCCAAAATTGTGCTAAACCTACTATCCTACTATAGTAGCTTGCAATGGGTTGTAAAATTTAGGCAAAAGATAAGGGACAAAGTGTGGCGCTGTCGGGACAAATTGAGGAACACATGAGAACTTGGGGAACACATTGGGAAAGAAACCGGGAACCTTCTTGGAACAGGATTTCTTGACCTAGGCTAATGGAAACTTGCACATCTTTATGTATAATTCAACCCCCAACCCCAACCCCTCAAAGAAAAAAAAACATAAGGCCTTCTAATTGCATGTGCACATTTATAGGATTCTTCTTGCTAGTAGGCACTTAAGAAAAAAATTCATGTTTAAAACTAAAGTAGACTCATATAACCCATGTTTTTCCTGGTCCTTTTGTTGTAATGACAAAATTAAGCCACACCCCTTATTTACAATCATCCCACATTGAAAATCCCACATCTCTTATTATATTTAGGCTAACTTAAAATAAATAAAAATTGAATGCAATATACATACGTTCAACTTAACTCTTAAACATCCAAAATTGAAACTTGGGTTCAAATATATAGAGTTTTTTGATATTTGATGAAAAACAAGTCATGTCTTTTGAATATTTAAAAAGTTTGGATCCATTTGTCAATCATATGACTACAATTTTAAGAGGATTAATTTCCAAAAAAAAAAACATATAACATTATATTGCACCGCACTAAATACATTAGGAGGTGATAGCATACAATTTACACAAAAATCAAAAGTATTTTAATGTTAACATGACAAA
>Ga0209208_10013316_pt1 | contig 10287 bp, 9 predicted proteins | sample S1TSphfallax_3_FD_187694 | JGI IMG/M metagenome (GOLD analysis project Ga0209208, IMG submission 187694) | Host-associated microbial communities from peat moss isolated from Minnesota, USA - S1T2_Fd - Sphagnum fallax MG (SPAdes) (version 2) | ecosystem: Host-associated > Plants > Peat moss >... | reverse complement strand
TATTGTCTAAATATGACAACTTCAGATTTTTCTCCTCATATTGTGGTGACTTGAACCCATTTTTTCCAACCAATTTTTTTTAATTTCTAATCATTTGTATCATTTGCCCCTCAATTTTTTCTTTCCTAGCCAGGTTGCAAAAAATTCGCCAACAAAAGAACACTAGTGTTAAAACTCCGCTACAAAGGTCATACTTCTTTGTCTATGTGAAGGGTAAACTTTTGAGCAGTCTATAAAGTGATAAGAGAAGAGCATTTTTTATGCACAATCTTTCAACATGAAGAGCAAGCAATATTTGAAACAAGTCTTTCAAATGTGAAGGGCCTTTGTAAGGTTTAGCCCTTGACAAAAGCCTAATTTCATTGAAGGCCGTTGATTGAAAGCTTCAAATTTACAGCCTCGTTGCAGCTCTCCAATGAAAAGTGCATGTCCATGCAACCACCCAAAAGAAACATGACATGATTTTAGGCAAAATTCCATTACATTGCTGAAATCGCACTCTACGATGACAAGCAAGGTAGGTAACTAAAAGAGACCTTCACTCGGTCAGCAAGTATTGGACAAGGTACCAAGAACTCATATCCCAAGGTTATGATTGAATCCAAAATGGTTATTGAGAGATTTCCTTAACTTTGAAGAACTCACATCCCTAGTAGTGCTATTGCTAAAGAGTGTATATAGTAGTCCTATTTGTAAGTCAGTTAAATCATTCATGCATTCATTCATACATTCATTGAATGCATGAATGATTTAGTACATAGTTAGCTATGTACTAACAATTCACATGCATAGATAGGTTTATATACCTACCTAGTTATCACCCCATTGTCTCACCCCGCCCCCCCATACCTACTTACATTAGTACCCACTTAATTGTGTTCCCTACCAACTTTACCTATCATACTCACCACTTAGGTAGGTAGCTTACTAGTCTAATGCCAGTTATTTAAAATTATATATATAACTGTTGGTTTAATTAATAATTAATTTTAATTAAATATATATATATTTTTTAAAATTATTTCATAATCAGAAAATGGCTGGTTTCAATCCTTTGAAAAAATCTCACAATCAAGGCATTGCTGGTCCCGGATGTCTTCAAAAAAATTAAAGAATTGGTGGTTGTCATGAACAAACTGGCAATGAACTAGCAGTTTTATGGCCATTTATTTGATTTTTTTCAAAAAAAAATGAGAACCATAGTTATATGCTAGAATCGGGCCTTTGGGTTTAGGGTCATGGTTATGAAGCCTAAAAACCACCCTGGTAACCACCAGGGTTTGTTCATGTTTCTAGTGACTGCCCAACACTTGGTAGTTAGTTACTTACTAACCTAGGTAAGATGCGGGAGGGAATTAGAAAGATTTACAAGATAGGTTACCACATTGGAACCTTGGGAACCCAATTTTCATTCATCCACAACCGAGTCATAATGGGTTTCTAGTGGATGGTGCCCCTGAGTTTATCGGGTCACATGATCATAAGCTTTGCAAGAAGTTGTGCTGGAGAAGGGTTGGAGGTTGGTTTGTGTTTCTTTCAAAAATATTATCTAAATGTTTTTACTGTATTGTCCAAATACTTTTCAAGGCATGTCAAAGCAGAGTCTTCTTCCTCCTAGACTCCAAGTCAACTTACAAGGTATCAAGAAGTTGTGAAGGAGAAGGCTTGGATGTTGGTTTGAGTTTACTTAAAAGTACTACAACATCTCCCAACACTTCTCAATATGTCACCCTGGATAATAAAATTAAATGTCTAAGTTTAGCTTCTTTTTTTTTGTTTTTTTGGCAACCCCACCAATAGAACTGTAACTGTATATACGTGGGAACTACTAATAGCAAACCACCTAGACCAATCAGAAATACTGAGCTGCAGTCAGGTCCAATTGATTACACTCTTTTTTGGAGGTGCACAACTGTGTTGTGCCTTTTACCATCCATGGCAAGCTGCATGAATTTGGTGCAAAAAAACCAGTTTCCTGAGCTAAACCGGCAAATTTTGACTTTTTCACAATAAATTTTACTGTCCAGAGTCACGTACTGAGCACCCTTGGAGATGCTCTCACCTAAAAAAATTATTGTATTTGCAAGTCCTTTTCAAAGCATTTCAAAGTGGAGTCTGCCTCGTGGTCTCCAAGTCAGCTTACAAACTATTAGGTGTGAAAAAGTTGTGATAGACAATAATTGGATGTTGGTTTGTGTTTACTTTAAAATATTTTACTTAAATTTTCTATTATTTGCAAGTACTTTTCAAGGCATTTCAAAGTAAAGTCTTCCTCTTGGGCTTACAAACTATAAAGTATCAGGAAGTTGTGATGGAGAAGGGTTGGATGTTGGTTTGTGTTTACTTTAAAATATTATTTAATTTTTCTATTGTATTTGCAAGTACTTCTCAAGGCATTTCAAAGTAAAGTCTTCTTCCTAGTCTCCAAGTCAGCTTACAAACTATAAGGTATCAAGAAGTTGCAATGCAAAAGGGTTGAATGTTGGTTTGTGTTTACTTATCAATATTACCTAAATTTTCTATTGCATTTGCAAGTACTTTTCAAGGCATTTCACAATAAAGTCTTGTTCCTAATCCCCAAGTCAACTTACAAACTATAACGTATTAAGAAACACAAATGGAGAAGGGTTGGGTGTTGGTTTATGTTTACTTAAAAGTATTACCTAATTTTTTTATTGTATTTGCAATTACTATTCAAGGAATTTCAAAGTAGAGTCTTCCTCGTCATCTCCAAGTCAGCTTGCAAACTATAAGGTACCTCAAATGTGAGAGATTCAAATCATTTCATCTTTTTATATTGAGGAAGGGGCACATCACATGGGGTTTTTTTTGTGTTATGGGGCATGGGATTTCATGCTACCAGCCTCATAGTTATGCCTTCAAACAACATAACACCCTCTTGACATGCACTTCCCTTGCAATTTACACATTGAGACAATTGCACTTCCCATGCCTTATGGTTTAGCCTCTTTGTTTGGACTTTGGACCATAGCTGGGGGGGCTATGAACCTACTTGTAACCCTCTATTTAAATGTACTCAAAGAATTCCAAATGTTCTTAAAATGATAATTGATACATCTTCATCTATTGAAAAATGTGGTTTGTTTATTTTGTCATGTTCAGATCCTCAAACCACATAGCTTCTGGCAATATTCTTGGTGTTGTCTGAAAGCCTTTAATGGATAGGGGTCACCAAGGTGGTTTCATAATGTTTAAACCTATTATACAAAAGTTATTGAGTTTTGAAAGTTGTAATTTGGAATCCAATAAATTCAAAATTCAAAATTATAATGAAGTTCAAATGTTATATTGGACGGAAAGCCTTCCATGAGTAGAGTTGCACAAAGACATTTTTGTAACTTTTAGACTTCAAATGTAATAGATATTTAGTTTTGAATTAAAAAATTGATTGGAAATATAGTTTTTTTTAATAATTAATTAATTTAATGAAAATTGGATTGTAGACTTAACTTTTAAAATATGATTCTAGTTATTAGATTTGATATGACACGACATGTTCAATGGCACAATTCATATTAATTGTCATCAATGAAAGTTGTAAAGAACCCTTTTGTGAAATTTTGTTGGCATAAAATCATATATAAGTTTAGTAGTGTTGTCTACTTTTTTATTTTGAAAAGTACCCTTGGTTTTAGTTTTTAATTTTTAAAAAGTTGATAGAAGCCCCGATACAACTTTGAAAATAGTTTTTGGTATTTGAAAATACTTTGGTTCGAGAAACTTTCCAAAATAATTGCAACATGGTCCAATTTAAAATTGTGTTCAATTCCATTTACATTGCACCCAAATCAAGATAATTTGCCTATATGGTATCCACACTCATGGAAGAGGGTGTTAGTGCAAATGGAAACTAAGAACAAACACAATTAGGAAAAACAAATCTTAATAGCCAATGACATAAGGGAACTAATAGTGAAAAGACCTAATTCTAAAAAAAAGTAGAGGTTTCTTTTTTTGTTTTTTTGTGAGAAGGGAAACCAATGAATTGGTAGTCAATTCACTTGAGGTGGAACTATGAATTAATAATTATCTAGATGTTATTGCATTGAACTAATGGTAGTTTATTAAAAAAATCATAAAATATGTCCAATTCTATCTTGGGACTAAACCAAAAGGTGGTGACATGGCCTCCTTCATGTTTTTGTTTAGTGATGCAACATGCCCGTAACACCACAATTTATCCTATAAGGTTTATTTGAAGCTGAATTGTCACACCCAAGTCTAGCGATGATTTGTGAAATGATTTACAACCTTCAAATGAAACATATGCATTTCTAAGAGGAGTTGTGAAAGGTTTTTTTGATCTTGGATCAAAAAAAATTGTTTGTCCTTGGTAAATTTGGTAACAGTGAATTGAAAATCATTGTTCAGTTTGGAAATCATGCATTCTAATTTGCCTCACAAAACTTCTTATTGATAGAGAGTGTCAAAAATATTTCATCAAATTGGAAAATCAAGTTGATGACACTTCCTACACACCAACAACATTATGAAATGAGCATGTGAACGTGAATGTGAACCTATGAACATGTGCCTTTGAACAAGAACGAATTTATTTGGAATACAAAATGTTCTTAACATATCCCCATGCCACATAAGAATGACAAATGTGAAGGTTATGATGGATGGAAACTACTAGACTCGCAAAATTTTCATTTCAAAGTTCATTTATGAAAAAATGTGTTAAAGGTGAAATTCTAAGAAAATACTTACAATGTAAGAAGGTGAAACAATAACTTGTATAAGTAAAATTAATTCACACAATGTGTCAAGTGTAGGAAATCCACATAATAATTGAATGAGAAAATGCTTGAGAAATCAATGAATAGTGCAATCCACACAACTTGCTAAAAAATATTTTTATTTTTTTAGTAAAATGCATTCAAACACAATAGAACCCATAATGGTCCTATTTAACGCCTTGTCAAATGACATTGCAACCTATTCAACTTTAGGACTTTGGCACGACCTAATAATCTATGAACCTCATCCCAATTCCAAGATGGATAATGGATGAATGATTCTCTAATCCCACAAAACATGACATATTGCAATATGTAATACATTTGTTTATAGTGCACCCATGGTCCTTGCTCGTCAAGGGACATAAACATCACAGAAAACAAATCCATACAATTGCAAGCCAAGTAATCACTAATCATTGCCTCATATTGGTTACGATTTTATAGTGGTCCTAAGAGGAGGCGGTAAATCCATCCATATCCCAAAAGAGGAAAGGTTATGGGAGTTCGTAATGTGTGGCTTCAAAAGCTTGTCCCACCTTTCACTTGTTTTCTTGGAAAGTGGATAATTTGAACATGTTGGGAAGACATATCTTTTTCCCATTCCTTGATTTGGGCCAAACATCTAGATCCAATGGCTTGTAGACATGGGTAAAAGTAGCATCGCTAAATAGATTTTGAGGGGCACATGCGGAAAATTGCTTTAGGGGTGCAAATTTATCATCCCTAACTTGATTAATGTGGGGACATATTGGTTTCTTTGAAAAGAAAAAACTAATTTTTTCTAATGTTACCACCTCAATTTGAGTGAGATTTGTCTTTGTTCGTACATGTTATAATGAAGGCAAGGTTGGCCTATCAAATGCATATTTCATGCTTGTCTTTCCCACACAACAATTAAGGTCATCATGACAAAACAAAAACTTATGTAACTCAATTGATGTGCCTTTGGCTACAAACTAACATAACACAAAATAGGAATACCAAAATCTATTTGTTTTGAAATGATTTTGGCTTTGTAATAATGTTTAATGTTTTTTTGCAATGCTGAATAATAAGTGTTAGTCTTGGGGGGACATCGTTCAATTCACCAAATGCCCTCACTAAAAAGGCACTCAAGGACCTCCGCACCATGTGCGTGACAATAGGCATAGGGTTACTAGTCTCCCCCACGTCCATAACTAAGGATTGGTTGATTAGAATTGATGTATTGGCCACTGCAAATGAGAAAAGTTCACTTGATCATGTCGATGTGAATTTGCTTCTAACCCAAATGGAAGGTTTGTTTTGCATTTAGCTAATCAAAACACTTCCTCACCTTCCAAGTGCAACATTTTAACCAAAAGACTAGAGCTTGAAGTGTACTATGCAACTACAACAACAATTTGCACTAGGTCCACAAACTTATTCACCTTATGTAATCACAATTGGTTTTTTTTTGAACCAATCCCAAATGCACCACCATGTAAGAAGACATAATACAATGATGATAACTTGAATGTTCACACAAAATCATCGGACGTTGTAGCAAGGAAGCAAATACCCCTTTTATTAAATTGTTGGAGCCAAATGTTATGGATTGTTTCAAATAAATTACAAGTCAACATATTGACTTCCTCCTCCAAAGAGAATTATTACATGGACATCAAAATAATGAAGTTATAATTCAAGAAGGACAAATGGAAATTATAAGTTGAATATAGTACTATGGAAGAATTTACATCCAACATGAAGCCTCCATATAATCGCACATGAAAATGCTAAGAGCTGAACCAATTGTTGAACTCATGAATGGCGCCCTCGTTCGCAACTCCTAACAAGTAACACCAAGACCAAATGGTAGCATATTGAATGTCAACTTCCTCCAAGGACATGGTTTTTTTGTATTTGTAACGTAAGGTTTTGTGTTGATCATGGAATTCTAGTGCAATCAATTATTTTATGTGTTTGTCAAAAGACTTAGTCCAAAGGAATAAACATGTTCGTTTTTTGTCAACCATTTTGACCATAAGATCTTTAGTCCCATAAATAATCTGAACAACATTCCAATTTACTTGCACATATCTGCCATGAACCCCTTGAACACAAGTGTACCCGTCCCTTTCTTATTAATAATTAAATTGAACTTTTTCCACAACATGTATGAAGTTTCCATGTCCTTAGATTACATGTCATAGACTACAGTCATTGTTATTTTATAATAAACTGAATCATAAACATGATAGGCCATGGTCATCCATCTTTGAACATGTTTTACATGATCAAACATCATATGAGCATTTTGCAACATTCATTGGACCAAATTGAATTCAAAATCAGCGCCATCGACAAATGTCTTGAACAAAAAAAATTCACCCAACCCTTTGACCAAGAAAACAATTGTCTTGAAAATAGTCACAACCAAATAATGCTTTCAATTTTAGAATACAACCAATGGAGCTTGAGTTCCCAAGACAATGTTTTAATGAAATAATCAAATTGTGTATGCTAAGGGAACACAAAGGAGCAAACTTTAACAAAATTTGGTTTAGTTTTTCACCCTTTAAAAGCTCTAAAGGACCTTCCCCATCTTCATTGAACAAGTGACGAGAAAAAAATTGTCTTACTTGCTTACAAAATAATAACCAAAGTTGTAGTAATTGGAGCACAATAGACTTTGTTTACAACTATGTTCTTCATCTCCTTGAATGACTCTCTACATTTGCCTTTTGCAATTGGATGAGAATGGATGCCCAAGTGGATTGATGTTTTTGAAACATTTGGAAACTTGTGAACAACATAATACATTTGGCAACTATAAATTTGTAAACATTTGGGCAAGGAAGTGTAAAACTTACAATTGATGGTACGAATCAAAGATTTCACGAAATAGTGCCCAAATTTTGGAAGCTAGGAATAATTGCCACTCCAAATAACTTCATTGCAAGCAGAAGAATGTTGGAACAAAGGACAAGAATCATTTCGACAACATAAATGACCAAAGCATTTTGTTGTTCTAAAGCCCAAACCAAATGAATTATTGATGTCATTTGTCTACAACTTGCACCAAACATGACCATCATATTTCTTGTCCATACCTTACAATTTTCTAGAATGTCTCAATGGATGGTGAACAAAAGGAAATTCAAAGAATATGTCATTGTCAAGTTTTGTGTGAATGCAATTCACAGAGTCAATTTTGATGGCCCCATAATCAAGGGACTTCAATTTAGAATATGTGCAAGGTAAGAGACATGGCCTTTAGCAATTCAACAATGGTAGAAAAAGAAGTTGTTTCCACAGAGGTTGTGAAATTTAACCTTGGTAAACTTTCTTTATTACTTTGTTGAAATTCATTGAATATTCCCTTGGTCAATTTGAAGCATGTTAAAATGTTCACAAAAATGAAATCAAGGAATCCTTTGGAACTACCAAACTCAAATGGTACAAATTACAAAGGCATGCAATTTGGTTATTTCAAATTAACTTCATCAAAGGATTTCCTTGGGGTCACAATTTTGGTGAAGCCTTTTCTTTTTGTTATTTTTCAATGATGGGTGATTGTTGGAATTCAAGTTTTCTTTTGAGAACTTTAGGCATTTTAAAAAATTTACCCAACATGGGATTTGATAAAAAATAATGTGATAATTTGTAGTGGCATCTTTGGCATTGGTCTAGGCCCAAGAAAATTGTATTGTTGTGTTAGTTGACCTTGAACAAAGGTCCTTCAATTGGTTCATGGTTTGCTTAGATGGGTCTTGATGCAAACTACAAAGTACATCGCACAAGTCAAGTGAAGATGCTTTAACATTGCCTTTGAGATTATCTTAGGGCAAATCTTGCTTGAGCTACATTCACAAGAGTTCAAAGACTTTAGGGGGAGGTAATCAAAGACATGGACATTGGATGGCAACAATTTATCTTATGGGACTTTTTCATGTTATGGGGGTGTAGCTCCTATGTGGGATTCAATGGGTCATATCAAGGGCAATTGCTAGACATGTTTTCAAGCATGATTTTTTTTTTCATTTGATTGAAGAGATTTTTATTGCATTCTGGAGGTAAATACTCAATGCAAAAACATGTGAAGATTGTTTGGATCACAATTATGGAGGTTAAAATGGCAACATTTGGCCACCAACTACAAGCATTAGCTTACATGAGATCCATTCAAGCATACCAAGATTGAAATTTCTTTCACCTTGAAATGGTATCATCACTTGCTTTTTGCTCATAACTTGCCTCACATTAATGGATTTTTCTTTTGCTTCAACACCACTTCCTTGACATTGTGATTGAATGATGTTCTTTCCTACCCCATCCTAGTTCATTTTAAGTCCCTTTGCTTTTGTTGAACTTTGATAAACATTTTGTGCACTTCCTTCAAAACCCTTGAATATTTGAAACTCATAGTTCTTTGAATTGCTTGATGTTTTGTTTTACTTGGGTTCGGTTTTTCTTGGATGACTTCTCTTTTCAAACTAATTTAAATGATTTTGATGTCAAATTATGTTCCCTTTGTTACATTTGTAACCGATTTGCTTTCCTTTTGCTTTTCTTTTTGTAAAGGGGGGCTATTTGCTTTTCCCCTTTGGGGTTTTTTTCTTGAAGTTGAATTGTCATCATTCTGAAATTAAGGCTTGATTGTTACATATTTAAAAAACCTTGTATGTTGATTTAAAAAGTTGGTCCTATTTAAAAAAGGACAACAACCATATCCAATCCAAATTTCAATATAAAAAAGAGGTGGTTTCATAGTCTAGATTCAAATCCAATTTTAACAAAATTTTGTGCCTTTGGTTTAGATACCCAAAACCTAACCTAGAACTTGAACTTGTTCAATACCTTGAATTGGTTTAAATGTATCATATCAAATTTTCTTTCAAACAAAAACAATTGTCTATGGAGAAAGGGTTTTATGATGTGTGACTTAGGTAGGTGGACACATTAAATCCCATATGAATTCTAAAACTTGTGCATATTCAATTTTAAATGTAGCTTGAATTGAATGACCTCTCAAAATAATAGTATCACAAAGATTTAACAAGTTTTAACATAATTTTAGATTTCAATCACAAAATTAAGCATTCATTGTATTTTGATCAACAAATGAAAATATCCAAAAATGAAATAAAAATTCCAGCAAATATGGATGTACATGACATTCTTTACCAAGCTTTAAACCACTCCATTCAAATTCACCCAAACAATTGAAGACATTAGTGACCAAATAGGTGACCATGAATCTAGAAAATAAAAGAATGCAACAAAGAAACACATAATTTTTTTTATGTTCATCCTTATGAAGGACCACATGAATTCTCACAAACTTTGTGTATTAAAATAGGTGTCACAAAACTTTGACTCAAGGCCAAAAACTAACTTGTAACCAATTTTTTTTTCATTGGCAAACTAGAGCCTAAAAGTGACCAACCCCAAGGCCTTAGAAAAATATTTTAAAGAAAAAGGGCCCATTTTTTTTTTAAATTCTAAGTTGTATATGTTTTAGGGATAACAATAGGTAGTAGTACTACCAAAACAACCA
>Ga0209208_10013315_pt1 | contig 10287 bp, 7 predicted proteins | sample S1TSphfallax_3_FD_187694 | JGI IMG/M metagenome (GOLD analysis project Ga0209208, IMG submission 187694) | Host-associated microbial communities from peat moss isolated from Minnesota, USA - S1T2_Fd - Sphagnum fallax MG (SPAdes) (version 2) | ecosystem: Host-associated > Plants > Peat moss >... | reverse complement strand
AAAAAAAAAAAAAAAAAAAAAAAAAAAGAAGACATACAAGATATCAAAGTTTGTTGAAGAGAAGCTTGCATTGACCCTTGAAGTCTGAAAGCTTGGTATCAACATACAAAAGATCTAGGAGAAAAATCATTGAACTACAAAAATGATCAAACAAACGAAATAACCTACATATAGGTCACATATGGAAAGTGTGGATCATAGTACATGTGAGAGCTTTGAAGAAAATGCAAACTTCAAACATCCATAGGGGTGTGAAAATAACAACAACAAATGCATGTTGGAACTATATGAAAAAACATACACTAAAAAAAAACCCCCTTTTTTTAATCAATGAACACAATCACCACACCACTTCAATAATCTCCATCCATCTCTATAATAAAACAACTCAAAACAAGTTTTTATTCACTCATATCCACATTCTTCACTTCAACAAAACAAATGCAAATCCTTCTTTGTCAATACCCACTCTCTTCACTACAACAACATAAAAACAAACACAAATTCTCCAAACTCACTTCTAATGCCTTAAACCTAAACACCCCCAAAAAAAAACTTTGTTAACTAAAACCTTAAAAGAAAACTCATACCATTCCAATGTGAAATCAACTCAACCATCACTATGAAAACAACTACTATGAAATTAACCTCACAAATGAAATGACAAAAAAATCCAAAAGAATGTGAGAAACAACATTTTAGTATCATTGTTGTGACCAAATTCAATAGTCCATGTCCCTTACAAGAGTAGGGCCTAATAAAATTTTAAGCAAGTAACTTTTCTTTAGAAGACTTGTTAGATGCAAGGGATGGTAAGCAAGAATATAATAAAAAGACTTTCAATTCATAAGCATGATTGTCCAAAGGTTTTTGCCATAAAGGGGACTATTATCATTTAAGTATTTCACACCTTAGAAAGTCCTCATGCTCATTTGATCAAAAACTTTATAGGCAATATTGAATTATTGATACAAGTTTTAAAAACATTTGAATACATCTTGGAGATGATCACTTAGGCCAATACAACCAATTTAGGGATTAAAATGACAATTAAGAATGTACACTTAATTTATTTCATGTACTTGTTTTGGATGGTTCTATGCAATGTTGCCTTCACAATTGGATCCAAATGGAAAAATCTTCAAGATATTAAAAAGGGATTTCATTTTGCAAAAAATACCTTGCACTTTTTAGCTTAGACAAAAAAAGTATTAAGATTTTTTTTGTATGTGTTTAAGCCCAATTGGCTAAAATTGGGGCTCACAAATCCAACACAAACTAAACATTGAAATGGGCCTCTAGATCAAAATGGGAAATTTTCTCAATTTCTCAATATCATGATTCTTGAATTTGCAACACAATGGTGTCCCCAAAGTTTGGAACCTTCTATAATTCTTGGAAAACATAATCAATTTCAAACATGAGTTCATTTGTTCATACTTGTCATTTTATGTCATTTTGCCTATCCGAATTGTGCTTTAAATTTGAATGGTTATTTTGTCTCAACTTTTTTAATGTTCATAACTATTTTAGCAATTTATTTTCTAGGAAAATGCTTTAAATGTTGTAATAATTAGGGTGACATTTTCAATGACATCCAATTTATTCAATTCAAACAAGGTTTTTCTTATCAAATATCATTGAAAACCTCATTGTTAAATGCCTTCTTATTTTCCTTTTGCATAAACAATGCATCCAAAATCGTATGTAGGTCAACAAACTAACATATATTATACTTATAGCAAACCAAAAACAATTCATGACTAGGAGAGTGTGCACATTGGAAATAATGTTATGCATGGGTTTTCTCAAAGATATGATCTCATAAACAATATCAATGAGTGCTTTTGAATGGTTCCTCTCCATCAAACAAATTCCTTTCAAAAGAAATGTAAATTTGCAACACTTTCTAATAGGATGTTTAGTTAACATATATAACGATGTCAAAAAAATAAAGTGAATATTTAAAAGGGATGAAGAAATAAATGTTGGCCTTTAAGGCCTCAAGTAGTATTTGTTTAAGTTTCAACTCTACAACCATTGTATTTGGTATTGAAAACTTTGTTTGAATAATTAGCTTTGCAAAATGGAAAAATGGTTATAAATGAAGGCATATATAACATGAAAAATGAAGCATCATTAACTAAATACATTATATAGACTTGGAACCATAGTCCCAGTTTCATTTGTTTGTGGAACTAGAACAAAAATTTAAAACTTGAACAATGGTTTTGTTACCCAAAACCAAGTCTGATTTTTAAATGGAACTAGAATTGGAATCGGAATGGGTGCAGTCACAATCAAACGAGCCAAAAAGCATGTCGGGCGACCGCCAAAACTCAATAAAAATTGTAATTTTGTTAGATATATTTTTGTGGTGCCATTTTAATGTCATGTTAATCATGGAATGTTGTGCTAAATGACTTATGTGAGTCTTGAAAAATTCAAAAAAAATAATTTGGGTTTTGTTTTTAATAAAATTTGAACTTGAACAACAGTTTCATCAAATGTAATCAGTTTTGTAAATTATTAATCTTAAAACAAAATTTATGAAAATTTTTTGATGAATTTTTTTGAGATGATGTTAATTGATTATACACATTTAAAAAACACTCACAATTTGAAAGTTGTGAAATTTGAAATTTTGAAAAATTAAAAATTTATTGAACAAATTTTTTAAATCTCAAAAGTCGTTTACCACATATAAATGGGGTGTAATGTACATGACATCTAAAATAAAGTTGTATTTTATGAAAAAATAGAATAAAATATTAAATAATTAACATATTTTCACACAATTTGAAATTAAAATATTTTTTCAAAACGAAACATAGAATTTGGTAGATTCTATATTTTTTTCAAAATCTTAGTTATCCATGAAAAGTTAATACAAAAAATGTGATATATTGAAAAAATTATACATATTTTTTGTAATATATTGCAAAAGATTTCATCCCAAAAGTCCTTTTTATGAGAAAGTGAAAATGACCACAAAAAAACTACAATCTTTAAGTCCATCACCATTGTCTCATTTGATTGTGATCACACCCGAATTTTGTTTTGAAGAACTAACCTTGAAGTTTTTTTTCCAAAAAACCGAAACCAATTGAATTTATCTTTTAAGTAGCAATACCCGACCTATATTATAGAATGTACCTAGGTACATTCTATTATGTAATGGTTTTGATGACTCTTAAAATGGGCATGTGGATTTTGAACAATGGTTATGTTAGGTTAGCCCCTTGAGAAGACCTATCCATTATGCCTTTGTAAATGGTCCTAAAAAGAGCTAGAAAAGACCTAGTTGAAAAGCATTGTGTGTTTGTAAAAAACTTTGTGTCATGTTGTGTTGTTTCAATTTGCCACAAGATTACATGTTAAAACCACAAATGTGAAATCAAGATGGTCTGGTACTTTGTGATTATACTTTCAAAACTATTCATCTTCAATGTTGTGTTTTTATACATGTTTGGCCAGATTTGACACAACAGATGTTTAGATGCTTTTGTGGAATTTACATTTGCAATGAATTACAATTATATTACTTCAGTTTGTTGTTGTTGTGTTCATCTTCAATTTATATATGTATCAATCAAATCAACTTTTAAGCAAGATCTCTATAGATTGAAAAAGAACATGGCTTTTTATGTATGTGAAGTTGGTTGTAACTTGCCAATTGATAATTAGAGCTTGGGGATGATATCTCATGTTGTGATTGTTTGAATGCAAAAATGCTCAATTTGAACATTGGGGCTTAGTTTGTTTGGTTGATCCAACCCCAACCCCAATTTGGATTTAAGGGTATTGTACTATTGTTGATCCTATGTAGCCTAAAAGAAGAGGTTGCAAAAATTCATTCCAGTTTGCAAAAAATAATTTAGATGAAATTGTCCAACTTCAGCCTGGCAGGGAAATAGTTGTAAAGTGCAGAAAGGGATAATCCAGTCCCAATAATCAATTTTTCTGCTGTCAACAATGATCAGTTTTCTAACACCTTCAGTAAGAATATAGCAGACATGGAACAACCAGGGATTTTGCTTCAACTACATCAATCCTTCAAGGAGCCTTCACACCGCAAGCTTCAGACTGTTCTTGACTCGCCATACCTGCAACTGATGATCAGGTCAAATAATTCAAAGGTGCAAACTCTTTAAGTTCCATAAGGAAAACTAGCGAGAACAGGCACTAGAGATCTCTGTCATGTCAGATCTCATTCGCATCACAAGGTAAACTCTGAATGAATTGGATAAGGGGGCATAATCCCCTTATTCTCTAGGGTAGAAGATGATCTGTTGGTTGAACAGCTATGCAGAAGGCAATGTGAAAGAGAGAACCTGGCACTTAAGGCTTCAGTTTCTTCTCACTCTTGGGTAAAACCAGGGTTAAGAAAACACACATGACTTGAAGTTATTGCAATCGTTCAAATGACATTCATAATCATTCCTCCATTGATTACAACCAGCATGACTATCCTCCACATGACTATACACTTTCCCAAAAATTTGGGGGAAGTGGGCCCAGCCCACAGTATTCCTGAGTATATCTTACAAAAAATAGTGAACAATATAGGCCACCTACAAACCAAGAGGGTGGCTCAAGTAATGGCGAAATTTAAGTGTCAACTAATCAAATCCAAGCTAAGCCCTGATCATTCACCGGTTGTGGTCTTCCTCTTGGTGTAGGAGGCCTTTGCACATTCAGTTCGTAGTATACACCACACAAATACAACTTGTTAAAACAAAACACACAAACAGTGAAAACTACATGACAAATGTAGCAAAAGCTTTCAAGCTGGAGAATGTACTATGGAATAGTCAAGCCCCTGCCCATCATGTTTGGTAAGGCACAAGATGAGCCCATTAAGGTGAACTAGATGATGCACCCAACATAATGGGCAAGGGCAAGACCATTCTGAAATATTAAGGTCTATGGTGGCAGATTCAATGATTTTTTTATAAAAAAAGTATGTTCAACAGACACATTTTGGTCACTATTATGGATGAACAATCATCACTGGAAGACTATATCATATAATGTGGCCAAGAAAATGACAGAATATGCCACCACAGAAATTACTGTAGAGATTGGAAACAATCCAAAGACCTAGCCATCTGGTATAAGTAACAATGATAACTTTGGTTTCCACAATACACCAGAAGACCATATATGTCATATACCTGCATCCATGTCTCTTCAAGGTGGTGCTCAGGTGATGACTCAGGGGATGTAAAGGCAGGTGGAATGGGATGGATTAATTTGGGCACCACAACCAAGTCCCTTCCAAGGACCAAAATTGCTCCTGCATTGTTGGCTGTTCCTTCAACCCACCAGAAGCTTGTCTTGTTACTTGACTGCAAATATTTCTTCAATCCTTGAAGTGAAAGTTAGGACTGAGGCCAAAATACATTCAGGTTTAGATATATTGACTTCAGACTTCAACTCTCAAAGTTCTAATCAATTTCTTGAGCTTTGGACAATTGCAATCTTGACACAACAAAGAGAAACTATTGCTGGACTGTATGAACTGTGGAGCAACAGGAAGAAACTGAGGTAAGGGGCAAACTTCTCCATACTTACCACAATAATTTGTAGCAGAAAATAATGTAATCAAGTGACCTTGAGCAAAGCGCTCAAAACCATTTATCACACACTCATGTGCTCTGATTATAAGCTGGAGATCATTATTTTTGCAAAGTCCATGACTCTGTCTGGCTGCACAACCAGACAGAAAAGAATCTCACAGAAATTAAAATAACATAATTTCTACCCATGTAAAGCTGACAAACACAAATGGTGAGTGCCTGAGAGAATTGCATACTCATAACACAAGCTTACCCCAAAAGTTACTAAGCCTGGACCACGGGCATATGGACGCAGACCCTCAACACTGTCATCTTCTGTTGGATCAGACCCATTACACAGTCATCATGTTGCACCTGTTAGAAAGTTTAGCAAAGAGGAAGTAGCTACAAATTGTCTTAAACCTTCTCCCTCCTTTGAAACTGTTCTCCTCATGTATGATTCTACCTTCAACTCATAAAGCAGCAGGAGAAAAATCTATACCAGAGAAGATCCATGAGCACAACAGAGCCAGCCTCCATTGTTATGGGGAGTTGCAAAGCTTCAATTTGTTGTACATGATTGATTGACCTTCCAATTCCACCATGCATGCAGATAATTTTCTTCTCTATCAGAGCAGCAAGCGGCAACCAGTTGAAAAGTTGATTGATGCATTGCCATGCCCATATGCCAGCACACTCCCCCTGCATATTACCCCATTCATAATCCCAACTCTCAAACAAATGTCGTCACAACAGAAGCCATCAGGAATGCTACAAGTGATATCAAGTCTGACAGTCAAAAAGTACTACAATAAGTCTCAGTGATTGAGCAGTGCTCTATGATATCAACCAATTGCCATGTAAAGATGAAGTACAAACCATGCGTTCTATGCACTCAATGTGAAACCCAAAAAGTGCGCCGATGTCTGTAGCTTCATGATTGCCACGAATCAAATGCACATTCATGGGATATTCAATCTGCCAAAAGAATGAGATAACTTCAGTAAGCAAGTTTCTGCTAAAAAGTCATGTAACAATGCTGACTCTGAATGAAGAATCTTTGAGCTGCACATGTTAAAAGGCAAAATATGAATGGACTGTAGAAAAAGCAACAATCTTTAAAATCATGATTCTAGGTTTTTCAGACAACTTGCCATTACTACTGACTGTGTGCAGGTCTACTCCAAAATGGCACAAGCAACACATTACCTTGAATGCAAGTAGCAAACTGATGGTTTCTAGACTGTGTTGCCCTCGGTCCACATAATCCCCCAGGAAAAGATAGTCAATATATCTGTACCAATTGCTACCAGTATAAGGAACTGCCATCATTCACAATAGATTTTTTATCTTCAGCTCATACCACAAAATCAGTGTGAACACAGAGGAACCCTACACTCTACAACCTCCAGATACACTTAAAATTTCCTTGCACCATGATCATGAACAAACTTGGTTCATTCCAAAAATCTGCACCACATGGGACAATGACCTAAATTCGAGCTACAAGAAGCCAGAGTACCACATTCGCCCATGTCTATGAGTCTTTTGTGCTTCCAAAAAGGGGTGCCTCATATGGAACTAAAAGACACTGAAATGGTGACATTAGGAACTTCAGATACCTCCGCAATACTGGAGGATTCCATAATCTTCTGGAAAATCCATGTAATGCCAGGAGCTTACGTGATGTCGCCTGCTGTTGAAGGAGACCCATATTCATCAAACAAACACATCAAATCACCAAATTGTCCATGAAGGTCACCAAAAATCTTGACAGGTGCCCTTATTTGCAGTACACTTGATTCCTGAGCAAATAAACGCTCAGAAGCCTCACAAAGCTCAGCAATTTCATTAGAACCCAAAAAGAATTGCTGCTTCACCGGTGGTTTCCAGCCCCGAGGCTTTAACAAATATGAGAGTACCTGCAGGCACCACTCATGGCTAGCCTTATATAAGCTGCACTAGAGAATAAAGTACCACATTAACAGATAACAATTTCCTTCCATCTAATAAGCATGCCAAGCATACCATCTTGGTTAGTTCCAATGGTTGCTGTCAGAGAGTCTCAGCTCACAAAAGGAATGTAATAGGGGTTGGGAGCACATTTTGGCAAACATAGGATACACACCTTTTTATGCACACCACTTATGGACATTTGATGGTCAAGAAGACACCTTGCTTGAGAGATGCTATCTGGAGCTCCATAACTGACACATTGGCATTCATTCTCAAACTGGTCAAGAGAAAGCTGCCTTACCAAGCCACCAGAGGCACCCCCAGATTCTGCTGCCACCACTACCTGCACTATTCCAGTAGAGCTTTCACATCTACTGCCACAACAAAATGCCTACATTCTTTGACCATTAAAGAACAGGAGACAACATTTACTAAATGGATGATCTGTCCAGAGACTGTTCAGATCCTTGTCTGATGCATGTACCTTGTTTGAATGTTGAGCTATGACTTGATACTTGTAGTGTTTCCAAACAACATGACCCATAAAGGATTGGATGGATGAGGAAGAGATCCTGAAAATGCTGTGAAATAATGTGCAATTCAACAAATGGCCCCAAAACATGAGCCAACATTCCTGCAGAACCCCTTAGATAGCTGATTATGAAGCAGGTTCTAGTTGCATACCACTCTATGATGCAGCCTGACACCTGTTGGAGGTGTATGGTTCAAAGCACCAGCATTGGATGCTCTATTGAGTGCGATCAGAGGTACTGAAGATGGAGATGGAGGTGGCTTTCCACTAGACCTTGCATCAGCCCTACAGTCTCTATCAGTACTGTACTTCTCATCCGCATCCCCAGAGCTCTCACGAGCTGCTGCTGCTCTTGCTTCAGCTGCTGCAAGGGCTGCACTCATAGCTTCTGCTTCTGCAGCTGAGGCCTGCACCAGTGACTCCACCCATTTTGCATTCCTGCCAACCACACTCTTCTCAGTGCTACTTACTCTTTGCTCACCATATGTAGACAAAAGATCCTGTGTGTATGATCAATAAAACCTACCCAGGTTTAATATGAGAGCTAAAGAAAGGCCAGCAAGACTAGCACATACCCATGTGCATAAGAGAGAGCATTTCCACTGCTGATATCCATGTTTGAGTCACCATTTACATGTGCAGCTACTGGACATGTCATGACCACAGCCCTAGCTGATGCTGTCACCTCTGATGGAGGATGCTTGCTCCCTTCATGGAGCTTGGCCCCTGGACTAGTTGATCTGGGTAACAATGGATTTGCTGCAGCAACCTGAGACATGGCTGATGTAGTCTCAGCAGATGCCAAATCTTCAGCTACCAACAGATCACCCAAGAGAACTCCTGTCACCATTCATGATATTATGTACCATGGAACATGATATTATTTAGTTTTTGAATTATGGACTTGTGATATTTGATATGAAATTTTAAACATGAATATATTTATTTATAGGTTATGTTTTATAATAATTGGCAATATGTTTAAATATATTATAACTTATGGTATAAATATGATATATTATTAAGCCTTTTAATTTTGTATTTATAATTATATTTTAAATAATTCCTATTGCATGCAAGTATTGTATTTTGTGGAAATGATGCCCCTAAATAATAGATGATGAAGGACTAAGTTTTTACAATACTTGCATAATAAACACTTATTAACTAAAAGGGGGCTTTTGGTGAGGGTACACAATATAGATTTATGTAAGTATTGTCATAAGCTTATTATGGTAGACTAATAGTATTACATTACATAAATAAAGGCAAAATTACCTTAATGATCACCCTAAAGATGATTACAAACAATGTAGGTATTGCAAATTAGGATTTAGAAAATTTGGGGCATGCCCATAGTTAATGCTTACACCTAAAGATGAAAGTATTGTTAGTTGGTTCTATTTTTTTAAATAGATATCTTTTGGATATTTCCTATTGTTTTTTATACATTAAATGCAGGTATTGTATTTGGTAGACAATATGTACTTAAATAACCTTAGATGATGAGGGAACAATTTTTTGCATTATTAAATCAAGGGGGCTGCATACATAACATAGATTAATGTAGGTATTGCAATTTAGGGTTGGGACATGCATTTGGGATCTAACATAAGGTGATAAGGTACAATATTGTAAATTGAAAACATTAACCCTCATCTAAAAACTTAATAATTTCATACAAAAAAAACCTTAAATGTAATATTGGTAATTTGTTTTGGCATAAACCATAAATTATGTAAGCATTACAATCTAATGGATGCATAGGCTTCAATTTGAAAAACTAAACAAGCCTATACAATGAACCCTTAAATGTTGAACTCAAACCTTTGCATCCAACAAAAATCCTTAAATTGACCCTAAATTAAATAAACACAAAAAGAATTGGTTGCATAATTTTAATGATGGAATTTAGCAAATTTTTTTTAACTAAGTGTTAACCCTAATATAAATGTTAAGAAAAAGGTTACCTTACACCTTAAAATAATTAATGACAAAAAGGCGGGCTTAATTTCCCTAAACCTTAAACCCAATGTATTCCCTATTTATTTGAAACATATATTAGAAAAAAAATTTAAATTAGGGTAATGTAACATGAATATGAGTTGGTTAATATGCGCTTATTGCAATTTGAAACATTTTATGGAAAACCTAACCATAAAAAAAAGAAGACCGAAAGTTTGCAATACCCACATAGACAAACTAGTTTATGCATCAAGGGGTCCTTCATGAAAGTGA
>Ga0209208_10013314_pt1 | contig 10287 bp, 8 predicted proteins | sample S1TSphfallax_3_FD_187694 | JGI IMG/M metagenome (GOLD analysis project Ga0209208, IMG submission 187694) | Host-associated microbial communities from peat moss isolated from Minnesota, USA - S1T2_Fd - Sphagnum fallax MG (SPAdes) (version 2) | ecosystem: Host-associated > Plants > Peat moss >... | reverse complement strand
TTTACTTTGTTTGGCAAAATTTAAACCTACTTGAAGAAAATAGTAAAAGAAACAAGTATTGAAATTGACTCACAAAGGATTATTGGTCAAAATTTGTGCAAGTGTAACCAAAAATAAAGGGGTCCGGAAATCTAACAACACATGTACTCTCCTCTGTGGACCCTGGTGTCCATGTTCTCCAGATCGATCTCACCCCTACTGACACCTCAACATCTCCAAAACTCGTCCATGCCTTGCTGATATCTCTGATCCTCAACGATTCAAAGACTGACAGACACAACAACACAACAATGACACAACACACATCTCCTGTCCTATACTTCCACACTGATGCGATTCAAAGAAAAAGAAGCTCTTGTATCTTATTCATAGAATATACACATCCCCAAAGGTACAAGCGTTTCCTCCAGCAAATTCACAAAAAGGAGGTCTGAAAGTTCCTAGGTTTCTTGCTTCTTCTCTGTCTCGCCCCTCAATCCTTCTGCAATAGAAGCTCAACTATCCGTCAGACGCAGCGGAAGATCACTAGCACAGCTAAGCTCCCTTCTACAGAACTCCTTACTATGCTCCCAGAAATCTCTTCTCCTCCTCTTCCCCCAAAACAACCTTCCTAATGTTTTTTTTTTTAGAACTCCCTTCGTTTCTTCCAAAGGCTTCCTCTCCAAATCGTCTTGTCTTCTCCTTTACGCTCCCAAATCGCCATTTCATAATTGCAGCATCGACCTAGATCACAACTCGGAGCCGCCATCCATCCTCCATTCAATAGCAGCCATCCTGCAAATCTCCCAGCAAAACACTTCACACAAACCAAACGGTACTCCCCATGCAGATGTAATGCAAAGGCAGCCATCATAGACACAAAACGGCTCAATGATGTGCCAATTAACTTCCCTGATTAATGCGCGTTCACAAGTTGGGGTAACCTAATTTCCCATTACACAAGATTAAAAAGCACATTATGTAATTTCCCTTCAAAAGGAGCTATAAACGTGTCAATTGTCTCATTTGTGATTAAAAACATTATCATAAAAACCTTTATGATTTTCTCCCTAGGTATCTTAGTACTCACCTTGGAAATACATTGTTGGTAAATGATACACCTTACAAAACTTGCCAAAATCTACCCTTTAATGCTATCTTTGTTGAATCTTATGAGGATGTGCCAAAAAAGGATAATAATATTTTGAAGACTCTTATCCTATACTTAGAGTTTTTTCATTGTTCTACATTTATTGTTCCCACCTTTCAGAGTTTTATCTTTTTGTGTCATTAAAAGTCTCAAGGAAAATAATGTTAGACTTCGAACATTGTTCGAAAAATGCACCATGGCATGTGACGCCATTTTTTATAAAAATCACTAGACATTCGTAATAAGTAATCCATTTTTTTTTTCTTTTGCTCCTTCCTTCCAATTCTTTCTTGGAGTTTCCAATTTCATTAATTTGTATGGTCCTTTTATTTTAGGACTTTTCCAACTACTCTTTGTTTTTTCTTTTAGGTTATTGGTGTGTCGTTTCTTGAGGAGGCGAAAAAAATTGAGTTGCCAAATTCACGTGCCTTGGTTGAACTAGGGTTGGATGAAATGCCATCAACAATGAAAGTTAACTCCTAAGTGCTTCATTTGCCTTTAACAAAGATGAATCCATTTCATTTCATTTTTTATCTGAATGGAATTTTGGTTGCCACATGCCTTGATAAGGGTGGATATCGCAAAGCTCCATCTCACATTGTCATTCTCCAACCTAAATTGAAGGAATTCCTAGATGTGTTGCATAATTCCATGTGCATATTTGGTCCATAATCTAATAACACAATATTTATAATTATTTGGATCAAATCAAACACAAAACAAAAATATCTATAGATGTTCCCAAGTGTTTGATTATATGTTTTACATGCAAATTCGCATTTCTTGTTGGATAAACTTGACAAGTTAATTTTTCATAAAAACCTTGACATTTTCTTTTTTTACGTTTCCTTACATTCATGTTGGCAACATGTTGTTTGTAGATGATATGCCATACAAAAACATGTTTAAAAACATGTATAGTGTCATTTTTGTGGAGTTGTTTGATGACCTTTGTAAGGAGGATCAATATTTGTTGGGGTTTGTTCTCCCTTATAATTGGAAAGTCTTCATTCCTTAGGATATGATGTTCCCACCTTTGTAGAACACCGTCCCTTTGGTAAAATTAGATGTATTAATCAAAATGATCCAAAACATTTTAAAATGTTATTTTGTAATCATGCCTATAAACTCACATTATTTAATAGTGTGAAAAATGGTATTAATTACTTGTCCTCATTTACTTGTTTGAATATTTGAAAAAAAAATTTCAAAAAAATTTAATTATATTGTTTGAATGTTTGTTGTATTTTTTGATGAACCCCTAAATTCCTTGACATACTCAAATGCGAATCCAAAGGTGAAAACAATGGAAGAAGAAGGAATTGGGGTACATTCCCTGGCTTGTAGCACTTTGGTGGTAAATGGGCATGTTAGAGCTTTGGGATGGGGACTAGGATGAATGATAAATGGGTCAATTATTCACACGGACCTACACAAACCAAATAACAAGTTGGTTAATGCGTAATTGTAACACTTTTGGTGCATGGATGAGCCACAGGCATACATGGACTCATAAAACTCACCACAACCCAAACTTGGGGGAAACCATCACCTTTTTTTTTATAGTATTCTTTGTGCTTAGCCACAGGGGTTACACCCAAATGTTATTTTGTTTCGGGACTCCCAAATTGAGAGTCCCAAAATTGTCAAAATTGGGATTCTCATGACTTTGGAAACCCATAATGTTTTTTAGACCTCCAATTGAGGTGAGGTTTGAAGCAAAGTTGTAGCCTTTGATTAGAGCTTTTCAATGATATGTGACACACCACCTTCACACACTTATTTCAATGCAATTCTTGACCTTTAGTGGTCGAGAGTCAAATTGGCACTTTGATTTTCGACCTTTCTTTTGGCCATAACTTGTGTTTTGAGTACTCAAATGGGTCATGTGAGCCCATTTAAGATATATATGTGTTTCAAGAAATTTTCCCAATGGTATAAAGAACTCTTCAATTTAATGAATTTTGGCCCCTAAAATTATTCTCTAAAAATTCGGGAGTCCATCAGGACTCCAATTCCCAAAGTTTAAAGGACGTGAATTATCCAAAAACAAAAGTGTTATGGTTAGATTTTGCATTTTAGTTATGGTCGGCATTGCCTTTTGCAAGGTTTACCTTTTGCAAAAACGGTTAACGCCCATTTCACAATTATCATGTAGTTTTTGAAACCATTGTTTAATTGTGATATTCATCTTATGCTTGATTCAAGTAGTTTGAAAATAGTTTGAGCAAGCATATGAGAATAACACAAATTCCTTTAAGTGATATCCTAAGGAAACATTTCCTTCTTTTGTTTCAATTATGTTTTTGATGTCTTTCATTTCACATTGCTTTAATTGTTTATTTTATCTTTTATTTTATTAGAGGTTTGTAGGTTGGGGAAATTTCAATTATTCATTTGTTTTTGTGGTGGATTTCAATCTTCGTTTGCAGATTGCACGGAGGCATTTGTAGTTTTAACAAGTAGAAAATCATAATGTCGACCGGGTTTTATATTTATAGAGGCGAAGGATGCATTTGCATATTTGTTTCTTGGTCCAAAAGCTTAGATGTTTATTTAATTTTGGATTGTTTGTATAGTTGAATTTTAGTTTCAATATTTTGTATTTTGAATTCCTATATGGGTAGTGATGTAGTTTTTGATACTTATATTTATATGAAATCAATAAATTGATAATCATTATTTTTCGTGCATTTGACGTTTATTTTGGTTGTTAATTCCACATGGTGAATTTCATAATATGCAAATTTCTTCCTACTCACAGTTAAATGTTCAATGTACATGTCATAGTAAGTTTCAAATTAGGACTATGATACCCATTGGTGGCCACCAAATGATATTTTTGTTGTTATTTTTTAATAAATAATTCTTTTCATTTTTTTAGTGCCTCCCAAGTTTTTGTGTTCAATTATCCACCAATGATTTATGAGATAAATTAATTGTAGCTATCATGAATTCTTTTATTGATACTTTATGAAATTGAATTAAATGACATAAAATTTAGTAGACATTTCAAACTGTGTCCTTTGATTTTGTCATTGAATTGTTTATGAAATGCTTTAATGATTTTGGTGGGCACCACAAAAACTTAATGATATGCAATGTTTTAATTCTTTCCCCCCTTTTCAAGGTCTTCAAGTTTTTAAATTATGGCACCCACCATGTTTATTTATTGTCATGTATGTTAATTGTTCTCATGGTGAAAAATTATTCTTATGAAAATTTGTCATTTCAACACTTTGTCTGGTGCACATTAGGTTGAAGATGTTAATTTATTTATTTTTAAACTCTCAAAATTGATTGTTTCTATTTTCAAACTTTTTCAAAGTTCAAAATTAATTAAATGTGTTATTACTTGTTTTTAATGAAAGATTAACCTAGAACCAATTCAATGTTTGGATGGGATGTGCCATTTAAGAAGGTTTGTATTTGTGGATAGTAATATGTGTAAGTGTTTATATGATAACACATGACATTGTATATAACATCCAACAACCTTGACATAAATCATAAAACTTCTATTGAAAGGTTTAAATTCATTAAGAAATAAAATCTTTCATATGACTGTTCATTTAAATTGTCTTATTGTTCATGGATGAGGTTCATTTTTGAATGTGCACCTTTCATCCATTATTTTTCCATTAAAACTTATGACATAATTCAAAAATAAAATTCATTCAAGAACAAGCAATGTTCATTCACAATGGATAAAATACATTCACCATCATTGATTTTTGTCTATAATGAATGATATTCAATAAAAAATTTCACTTTTCATCCATTCAACGAATATGTAAAAAATTGCATAAAAATATTATTTGGATAGGTAGTGAATTAAATGGAAGTTTGTGTGAACTAACTCCCCAAGCAAGTATTATAGAAGTAGTTGGACTCATTACCTTAAGTTTGATCAACATGACTATGTTGCACAACTTTGCATTGTAATCTTATTCAATTCAATTTTCTTTTTTTTTCCCTCATATTATGAATTTAAATCCCATAGGGGCATTTCTTTGTATGTTTTATGCACTTGTTCATATCCAAATCTATGTATGTTTTGTTTTATGTTTATGTTTACTTTGTAAAGTCATACCTTTCAACATTTTGAAGTTGTGTTAATTTTCATACTCTTAATTATAATGAATTTTCACGGCTTTTTATAATTCAATGGGCAACAATACTAGTGTTGAGCAAATATCCAAAATTTTGGGATGTTTGCCTTAGATATCATTTGAAATATTAAAAATGACATCTAACGGATATCATTATGAATGATATTTGAGGTTTTGGATATCATCCATCATGATATCTGACACCTTGAGATTTAAAAACTATTTTGGATATCAAAGATGTTGTATCTAATTCAAATATCAGAGTTAGTAATTGGGTTAGGTTCTTAGTTAGGTTAGGTTTTGTAGGTTCACACCTAGCTTGTTTTTCATTTTCTTCATGCAGTTAAGGTGGTGTGAATCTTTAGACAATTTTAGACTATTTAGGGGATATATTTTTAAAGGTCTTTTCATAGTTAATGGTAGTAGTTATTAGTTATTGTTTTGGCTATATTTAAGAAAAATTAATTTATGATTTTTTTGGTGAATGCTTTTTAAAACATGGAGTATTTAAGAAAAAAAATTCCTTTAAAAAAAATTAATGTTGCCTTTTGAAGATTTTTCATTAAAAAAAAACAAGATTGGCACCCAATATAATTGGTAGGTGAATTTTTAAATTTTTGATATTCAAATTTGTTGATATCCAACTAATAAATAAATGACAAATATTCAAAAACAATGATATCCAAGTTGGATTGAAAAAATGAAAATTTAATATCCACTCAAGATATTTAAATTAAAAAAAAAATCCTTATGCAATGGTTATCCCAAAAAGGTGATATTTGCCCAACATGGAACACTACCATGTTTTTGTTATAATGATTATGGTATGAACTTTGGGTCATAATATTATCTAAAAAGTCATGTATTTATTGTAGAATATTAATTTATTGTAGGTTTTATTTTGTTGTTAAAGCCTAATTCAATTGAACTTGGTTTTCATTTTTTTTGTTTGGGGTTTATCCCTAAGTTGTGACTTTGGGATCTCATTTTATAAAATCACTTGCAAGGCATGAATCGAAGCCCAAAACACAGAATAGAAAAGATAAATTTCAACAACACTTCTATCTTTATTGATTTGTGTCTATGTTTGTTGGTATACATTGTTGATTTCAATAGTTACAAGGCATTACTCTAGTAGCACATGACAAAAATGCAACAAAATTACACTATGCACATGTTTAACATCCATGAATATTGTCAAACATGTAAATGGGAAGAAAGATTTTTATATGTGATGAATTCTCATCATTAGTTGCAATTTTTTTCAGAAGAATAATATTATGTCAAATGTTGCCTTTTTTCAAAAGGATTTGCCAAGAATATGCCCAAAAAATCTTAAAATTGGCATGTTTCAATTATACATTGTTCAAGCAAGTAGTCAATATGTAAAAGGACTTTAATAAATTTCTACTATCTATTTTGAATATGGGAAAGAAACAAACATGTTATGTGCTATTCAATATACTAATGGGTTTCACACTTGTGTTGGTTACATGTTGTGTTCCTCACCGTGTTTTGTTTTTTTCGAGTAACTATAGAAATTATTTGATGGAAAGTATAAAAGGGTTCACATATTTCACAAGAAAAATGCAAAACACTACCTCACAGCCAAACATGGTAATCTCCACCAACAACAATACAATGGTCTGTACATTATACTTTTCGATGAAGTGTAGTGATTAAATAGTCCAAAAAAATCAGTTTGGGTCTCTAAACATGCCCAATATACAGTGCCCTCCAATGTGTCCAATAAAAAAAAATTGAACTATTTTTTATTGGCCAAGAATAATGCTTGGTTTGGGTGATGACATTTAGGCCCACTTTAGAGGGGGGGGGGCCTAGGGTCCAAATTCCTAGGAACCAATTTGGACTCATTTGGAGCCAATTGGACCTTGTCTTGGACCTTAGCTTGCATTTTGGTTCTCCAAATCATAAGCTCTCCTTTTAAGCTCTTGTTTTTTTGGGTCCTAACCAATTGATTTTCCCTATAAAATGGTATCATGTAGGTTTAGCATCAATTTGCCAATTTTTGGTCTTGGACCTCATCTAAAGGCCATGGGTCCAATTCCTGGCTCTTAGCCAATAGGATTGCGCTATTTCATTGGACCCTGGACCTTGTACCCTCATCTTAACATGGTCCTTAAATAGTCTCTCACCTTGTATTGTTCAATTGTTCATATTTGTGGGTGATAATAAGGCGAATAGGTACTCAACATGAGTGGATGTGATATACACACACATAGAGTCCCAAAATTGAAATAAGGGTTGTGTGACACTAGTGCAGGTGGAGATGCTAACTCAGTGCGAAAGTATATTATCACATATGCTTTTAATTCGTATGGTGAGATGGTAGCCAACCATCCTTCCAATATCTTTTTATGAACTTTCCATAAAATTTTCTATGGCTTTTTTCAATATGCCTGGACCCCCTATATTTTGTCAATAATCAACCAATCAATCGAGTGGCTGAAGACCAACTTCTTAAAGTATATCTATCTATGAAGGAAGGTAGTTTGTTTTGTTTTGTAGTTATGAGATCCACCGAGCTGGGATGCTTCATATGTGTTCTTGGTGTCTTTAGAAAGCTCTCCACGAGGAGGGGTGCATGGGCTTGGTTCCATGGCGTTTGCACTTGATGTGCAAAAAGTTCTTAAATATTGAATGATTTTTTCACTGAAAATTAAATTAAATTAAATCATAGCTGAAAATTTTGGAGGAATTAGAAATTGCCTTTGGTGGTTTTGGAAAGATCTTGATGAGCAGGATTTAATGGAATTTATTTGGTAAGATTTGGATTCAGAATGTGGGAGATATTGATTTTTAAGTGATTTCTGCTGCTGAAAATTCAAATAAATTCCATTAAACCAGGTTTTGGAAGGAAAAATCAGTTGAGGACATGGTAACACTTGGGCCAACACAGCACAGGCCACACTAATATTAATTAGTTCATGGGTGGGCTCATAACTTTTTCTTTTTTCCCCATATGGGACCATATTGAGGTGCTATTGGGAATGCCTTAGGGAACAGATTTGGAACTTGGGCAATCTCATGGGAACATGATGAGAACCTCTTGGGAACACATTGAGAACAAGGACAAAAATAACTCTCTCCACTCCACCCCAAAATGAGAAAACAGGGCTCATTTTCAAAGGCGGTTCTCACAACTTGGTTATCAATCAAAAATTGATTTATTATATTGAGATATTTTTCTTGTAATACAAGTGATCATAGATTTTAGTGTCACTATTGTAGCATTTAAGTTTGTCTTTTTGTTTTTAACACAAGCAACAATTTTAAAAAAAAATTCATATTCATCTAGCAATGCGATTAAGTTTTTTTTTGTTAAAAATTGTTCTATAATTTCACTTGTTGTAAACAAACTTATCGTGATATGCTTTGGCTTTGGTTGTCAATCAACCCTAAAAAAAATTGTCACCAAAACAAAAATGCTATGTGCTCCTTTTGATTTTCATAAGTCAAAGCTTGTTGTGAGAAAATAATATTTACAAATTTTGACAAAATATATATTTGTTTTGTTCACTAAATTGGGCAACACCTTTTGTAACAAGAGTTTTCTCAAAAGAAACATAATTCTTATCATAAATGCATTGCAAAATGTTTGAACTATGTATTTTTCACAAATTGAAAAGCTATTGTGATTTTTATTTTTTTTGCATGTCATCCTTTTTTAAAGAACATTTGCATTAAAAAATTATGATATTGATTGTTAAACATTTTAGGTCTTTTTTATTTAGTTGTTTTTCCAATGCTTTCCTCACATAATTTATTATCTAATTTTTTTTTTGCAATCATAACATGATTTGCATTCACAGGTTTTTTCAAGGTTGTTATTCCATTGTTTTCATATCATGATATTATTCATTTCCTTGCCCAAATTCTTGTTAGACTAGATGCATCAACTAGACTATTTTGAGGAGTTTTTTCATCTACTTCCTTATTATTAGTTACATAGAAAAAAGCCAAACATAATACATATATGAGGTTTTTACAAGGCTCTTTGAACATGCAATTTCTCAATATTGATTTACCTCCTTTTGTGAATGGAACTAATTTTTTGTTTGGAGACTAACATTTTGTTTTGAAGTTTCTATCAAAAGTTCCTCTTCCATAAAAATTCAATTGTGAATTTTTTTACAAAACCCATTTTTAATTCTTCTACATTTTGATTTTTTTTTATTATTTCATTTTCAAACAAAGCATTTTTCATTAAAAAAGTACCAATGAGATGGAACAGTTGAAACTAAATATGTTTCAAAAAAGGGTTTATGTTATAATATTTTAACTTAATAAACTACCTAAAGAAAAAAAAAATGGAGTTCAAACATTTACAAAATTTATCACTTTTTATACATCATGGAATAAGTGCAAATGTATAATGAATGTGAAACATGCAACTTTCTTCCAATAGCCAAAAACTTTTACACAACCCACAACATAAAACAATAGGTTACTAAATTTTTTTTTAAAAAAAAACAACAATGCAATGAAAGCAAACAAAATTAACTCATACAAAAAACTCAAAAGTTCACAAGTAGAAGTTTATTTCAAAAAAAATTAAAATGATAAGTGAGAAACTTACTAAGCTTCAAGACGAAAATTTGAAGTTCATCACTCCAAAACTTACATAAATGTTTTTGGGGGAGAGATAAAATACTAGTTTAGCAAGGTCAAAACACAAAACAAAAAGCAAGGCAAAGCAACAAAGCAAGATGGATCGACAAGAGTCAAAAAGGTATCTCAAAATGGAACAACAAGATAAGACAACAACAAAGTGAAACAAGGTCCATTAACAAAGCAAAATAATAAACACAAAAAGCAACAAGGACGAATAGGAGGGAGTCGAAACAACTTGAAGCACCAAGTTTGGAGCAACAAGCAACTAAACAAAACAAAACAAATTTATTAAAAAAAACAAACAAAAAGAAGCAAGAGTGCGAAACAAAACCAAGAATAAAATGACCAAAAAAACAAGTGAGGCCCATTTGACCTTTTATTATTATTTTTAAAAAACACTAAAATTATTAT
>Ga0209208_10013313_pt1 | contig 10288 bp, 8 predicted proteins | sample S1TSphfallax_3_FD_187694 | JGI IMG/M metagenome (GOLD analysis project Ga0209208, IMG submission 187694) | Host-associated microbial communities from peat moss isolated from Minnesota, USA - S1T2_Fd - Sphagnum fallax MG (SPAdes) (version 2) | ecosystem: Host-associated > Plants > Peat moss >... | reverse complement strand
GCCCAATTGATCGAACGTCAGGAAGAACTGGTCGGTGAGCGGACCGCTCTGCAGGCCGATCACCGTACCGACGCTCGACAGCACCTGACCCTGCGGTGTGTAGTTCGCCGTGGTGATTGCCGTATTGAGCGGAATGTAGGCCTGTCCCACGGACGGGATGTTGCCGTTCAAGCCGATGCGCAGCCCCTTCACCACGATGTTGTTGGGCGTCGCGGTCGGGTCCAGGGAAATGAAGGTCGGCTGATAGAACAGGTAGCTGTAGCTGTCGTACTGGCTGACGGTGAACATCACGTAGGATTGCGACACGCCGGTCACATCCGACACATTGAACAGCATGAAGTAGCGTTCGCCGACACCGGCGTTGTAGTTCTGCAGCACCTGCGCCGCGCTCAGCGCCCGGCTGTGGATGGCGACCATCTTGATGAGTCCCTGCCATGAGCGGTCGCCGGAGGTCTCGTTGCCGAGCACCAGCGCGAAGGTGCTGTCCCAATTGGCGATGGTGCCGCCTTTCTGCGGGTCGGGCACATTGGCGTTCACGCCATTGACGTAGATCTGGCGGCCGTTGACGGGATCATAGGTAAGCACCACGTGCTGCAGCGAGGCCTGCAGCAAGGTGGCGGCATCGGGCGTTTGCAACTGCGGCGTGCCGTTCAGATTGGAATTCGAACTGCGCAGCATGAAATCGTAGTCTTGATTGGTCTGGCCCAGGGTGAAGTTACGGGTCGTGTCGCCGCCCGAGTAGCTCACCATGTAGGAATTGTCGGCGGCGACCAGCGCCGGCGCGACCCACGCCTCGATCGAGAACTCGCCCGTCGCCTGGATGAGGTTGTAGAGCTTGGCGCTGCCCGAGGTGGTGGCCTGCAACTTGCCGCCGGCGCCCACCGTCACGCCCCAGCCGCCGGCCCAGGTGACGCTGCCGGTGATGGTCAGATCGGCGGAGGGATCGACGCCGCTGGTGTCGTAGGCCACCAAGCCCGTGCCGGTCTGGAACTGGTACATCGCGATGGTGTCGGCATCGTAGCGATTCGCGCCGCTCGCGATGGTGCCCTGCTGCAGCGTCAACGCCTTGCTCACCACCAGCGACGGATCGATGTTGGTCGGCGTCAGCATCTGCGCGAAGGCCTGGATCTGCTGCAGCATCAGTGCCGCGTCGGTGGCGCAATTGCTCCAACAGTTGTGCATGTCGGTGAGCAGGCGCTGATAAAAACGCGAATTCTTGCCGCAGGTGGCGGCGCTGAAGGGGACGCACCCGGTGAAATCGATCTTCGGTATCGCCGCCTGGTAGGCGTTGGCGATTTGCGCCACCGGCGCCGCGAAATAAGGCGATTGCATGGTGGCCGCGGGCGCGGCCGTCGAGTGGCAATTGCTGCAATAGACGCTGGTCAGCGTATACACGGTCTGCTCATAGTCCTGGGGCGAGGCCGGGAAATTCAGGCTCTGACCGACGGTCTCGACCGGCGGCGCCACCAGCGGCACCGTGGTGGCCGAGCTTGCGCCGGTGGCGCTCGCCCAATTGCTGATCCAGGTGGTGAGGATGGTCCCACAGGCGCTGTTGTCGGCCAGCCAGCAGTTGTGGCCGCCGGCCACCTTGGTGACGATCAGAGAACTCGAGGGTTGCGCCAGGTTGACCACGGTGTTGGCCTGCGCATAGGCAAGGTTGACGTTGTCGCTGCGCGCGAAGTTCGGCATCTGCGCGGGAGTCGTCGCGTTGTGGCACTGCCCGCAGCGATTCTGCACGCGGATGTTGTTCCACAGATTCACCTGAAAGGCCTGCACGTCGGCCGTTGCGGCGGCCGGTCCCGTGTAGGCATTGACCGAACTGCTCGGCGCCACGGTCGGCAATGCGCTGGTGGGCGCGCCGCTGCCGCCGCAGGCCGAGAGGAGGCAGGCGGCGGCGAGCGTCAGCACGCCGAGCACACCGCGGCGCATGCCGGCCGGGCGGCCCCGTGCGCCGGGCGCGCCGCGCAGCAGCGTCATGTAACCTACGGTCGCGCGGTGTTGGCTGTTCATGTCAATTCCCCGCACAGTAGGCGGCGCTCTGCGCGAACACCTGCCGCAAGTTGTAGCCGCTCTGGAATGAGCTCACCATCGAGGTGACCTGGTTCACGTCGGCCTGCGTGTCGGGCTGACGGAGGCACACATCCTTGAAGACCCGGGTCACCTGGCAGGTGGCGAAGGCCGCGCTGCTCTCGAGTTCCTGGCCCAGCGACTTCGCGCCATTGCCGCTGCCGGGCAGCGCCGGACTCCAGCCGAGTACCGCATTCGGGCCGGTGCGCCAGCGGTTGTTCCAGCTGTCATCAGGGGTATTGAAGCCTTGCGGGAAATTGGTCGCGTTGATGTGATACTTCGGCTGCACCTGACCGGCCGTGTAGACGATCTGGCCGATCGGCCAGGCGGTGGCGCCGACCTCGCTCGTCGGATAGGAAAAATTATAGTAGGCGAAGGCCTGTGCCATCGGATCCATGCCGCTGTGACAGCCGATGCAGTTGGTCAGGAACAGCGTGCTCACGCCGCCGGGACTGCGGGTCACATCCTGCCGTATGCGATCCGGCGGCCGGGTGGTATCCATCACGGTCTGCATGTCGTTGCACAGATGATTCAGCATCGTGAAGCGGAACATCGCGCGATTCGTGCCGTTGACGAAGAAGGCGCTGGCCGCGCCCCTCGTGGTCAGCACTCCCGCGGTGGCCGCCGCCGGAATGCCGGTGATCGCCGACTGGGTCGATGACACCAGATGCGCCTTCAGATCGACGTTGTTGTCGTCCATCGTTTGATACATGTCATTGTTGTCCGGCGAATAGGCGGGAACGCCGGCGGCCGAATCGGCGATGTAGACCAGATCGGCGGAGAGCAGTGTGTTGAAGGGCACGTTGTCGCGCACCATGCCGACCACGGTGGCCGTATAGTCGTTGAGCGGCGCGAACACCGTCTGATCGCGGTTGGTCCACGGCGTCGCCAGATTGCGGATCGTGTTGTTGTAGAACGCCGGATCATTGGTGGCCATGAGCGCCGCGCTCACCTTGTCGGTGGCCATCATCTGTTGCAGCATGCCCGCCGATGGCGGAACCCCGGCGATGCGGTTGTACATTCGATTGGCCTGGGAGGCCGTGGGGTTCTGCGCCAGCGCGCACGGCGCCAACATCATCCACAGGCCGACACGCAAGGTGCACCGCATCAGCCGCTTCATCGCTTCACCCGCTTCATCCCGATCTTCATGTTCACATCCAATGTCGTGATCTAGGTTTCGACGTGACGGGAATATACGGAAGGTCAATCCGTCGGAGAATGTCTCAGCCGACAGACGTCGGCGATCCGCGACATTCCCGGCGCGCCTTTTCCCGCCCTATCCTGCCCCGCACTCGGCGCCCGGCGCATGGCTCCCGGGCACAGGGAATCCGATGTTGCGAACTTCTTCTGTGAGTGCGTTAACAGTACGGTCACTGACAGCGAACGATTATGCGAAGATGATGCCGGTTAAGTTGAATGGCGGCGCAGCGCCGGGTGACGATGCCATTGGCGACGCGCCGCTTCGAGGTGAGGCAAATAAATGATGAATCATCGCCCGCGTGACGCGCGTCACGTTCTGCTCAAGCTGGCCGCCGTGCTCGCACCGCTCCTGCTGGTGCTCGGTTGTTCGAGCGCCGAGAGCGGCCACGCGCCCGGCGTCGCCGGTGGCGAGACGCTGACTCCGGGCATCACCAACTATCCACTCGCCTACATCAAGCAGCCGGTGCCGACCAAGGACATCGACGTGCGTGATCTCACCACGTCCATCACCGGCAGCGATCTGTACGTGCGCTCCCAGGCGAGCGCCGGCGGCGTCGAGAAGAACGTCACGCTGCGGCTCACCGGCGGCAAAGGGGCGGTACGTGACCTCGACGTCTCCGTCGACGGCACCAAACTGATCTTCTCCCTGCGCCTGCCGCTCGACCCGACCAAGGACAACACCGACCCGAGCCAGCCGACGTGGAACATCTACCAATACGATGCCGCCACCGCGACCATCACCCAGCTGACCAACGATGACATCACCTCCGGCCATGATGTCGGCGCCCGCTTCCTTCCCGACGGGCGCATCGTCTTCGCCTCCACCCGCCAGCTGGCAACGCAGGCCATCCTGCTCAACGAGGGCCGGCCTCAGTATCAAGCCGTGGAGGATGTGCCGAACCTCACACCGCAACCGATATTCCTGCTGCACGTCATGAACGCCGACGGCTCGGACATGCATCAGATCACCTTCAACACCCACAACGATTTCGCGCCGTCGGTGCTCGCCAACGGCCAGATCGTCTTCTCCCGCTGGGAGGTGACCAACGGCGTCGACCAGGTGAGTCTGTACCGCGCCAATCCCGACGGTACGGGTCTGCAGCTCTACTATGGCGCCAACAGCCATGCCACGGGCGCGAACATCGCCGGCACGAATGACAACCTGATTCAATTCTTGAATGCGCGACAGCGTGCCGACGGCAAGTTGGTCGCCATCGGCCGGCCGTTCATCGGCACCCAGCTGGGCGGCGACGCCTTGTTGATCGACGCCGTTGATTTCGTCGAATTCGACCAGTCGAGCTCACCCTCTCCCGCCGGTACGGCGATGACCACCACGGCGGCCATCGGCCAGGTGAGCGCGACCTCGCTCGGGGTGACCACCGACGCCAACCTGCCGTCGCAGGGTGGCCGCTTCGCCTCCGCCTATCCGCTGTACGACGGCACCAATCGGATGCTGGTGAGTTGGGCGCCGTGTCTGGTCCTCGCACCGAATGGCAGCACCGAAATCTGCGATAACACCAACACCAGCGGCGCCAACGTAAAGCTGGCGCCGCCGCCCTACACCATCTGGGTTTACGATTTCGATGCCGGCACCTTGGGCCCCCTGCTGTCCGCAGACGTCGGCGTCGAGATCGTCGATCCGGTGATACTCGAGGCGCGCACTCCGGCACCGACCTTCATTGCGGATGCCTCGCCCACGAGTACGGCGGGCCAGACGCTGGTCACCAACCAGGTGGGCATACTCGACATCGGCAGCGTCTACGATTTTGACGGCACCGACACGGCGAATCCGAACATTACGGCGATCTCGAACCCCTTCCAGCCGGGCTTCTATCAGCGTCCGGCGCGCTTCATCCGCATCGAGAAAGCCGTCGAAATACCCGGCATGAAGGTGCGCAAGATCAATCAATCGGCGTTCGGACCGGCCGGCATGGGCATGCGCGAGATCTTGGGCTACGCGCCGATCCAGCCCGACGGTTCCGTCCAGATCCAGGTCCCCGCGAACGTGCCGTTCACCATCGACGTGCTCGACGTCAACGCCCGCCGCATCACCGCCCAACATACGAGCTGGCTGCAATTGCTTCCGGGTGAGACCAAGAGCTGCAACGGCTGTCACGCCACGGCGAATCACACCTCGCATGGACGGCAGGGCTTGAGCACCGCCGTCAACAGCGGTGCGCCCACCACCAGCCTGCCGTTTCCGAACACCAATCCGGCGCTCATCGCCAACGCCGGCGAGACCATGGCCGAGACCCTCGCGCGCATAAGTTGCGCGTCCGGCAGCACGCTGCCCTGCTCGCAGATCCTCGCCACCGACGTGCTCTACGCCGCCGTCTGGACCACCGGCGTGACGCTGCCGGCCGGTGATGTGGACACGCCGGTGGCCTACAAATATTCCGACCTCAACGAGCCCTTTGGCCTCGAGGGCCCGCCCGCCAACGCCAACTGCTCGCCCTGGACCGCGCAGTGCCGCATCACGATTCATTACGCGAACGCCGCCAACTCGACGCCGGTGTACCTACAGACCGTCTGGAATCTCGCCTCGCGCACGGGAACCATCAATAACGTCGCCAATAGCCCGGCGGTTTGCGTGACCTGCCACAGCGGCGTCAGCGCCGCCAACGCCATTCAAGTGCCTGCCGGCGAGCTCGATCTGACCGGCGGGGCGGACACGGCGGATACCACCGTGGTGACCTCTTATGAGTCGCTGCTGTTTCCTCGCGACGAGCAGACGCTTAATATGGGCGTGTTGACCAATGTGCTCGTCGGTGGAGCACCGGAAACCTTGGCTGCGCCGATGACGGCGGGGAGCGCGAATGCATCGGCGAGTTTCTTCCAGTTGTTCGATGGTACATTTCATGATCCAGTCCTCGATCACACGGGGTTTTTGACGCCCGCGGAGCTGCGCTTGATCTCAGAATGGTTGGACATCGGTGGCCAGTTTTACAACGATCCTTTCGTCGCGCCCGTAGCGAATTGACGCGGATGAGACGTCTGCTCGCCTACGTGCTGCTGCTGCAGACGCTCCTCGTCACCGTTGGCTTCGCCGCCGAGCATCCGCTGGAGCTGATCGTCACGGCACCGTTCCTGGAGATGCACTCCGGACCCGGCCGCGGCTATCCGGTGGTCTTCGTGGTCGGCCGTGACGAGACCGTGACCGTCCTCTTTAGCCGCACCGACTGGTACAAGGTACGCGCGGCACGGGGTCAGGAGGGCTGGGCACGGCGGGCGGATCTCGCCTCGACGCTGCTGCCTTCCGGCGCGCCGGCGCCCATACCGCCGTACCCGGTTTTTGCCTCGCATCGCTGGGAGGTGGGCGCCGGCTACGGCGTCTATGACCGCGAGAACCTGGTGACCGCCTACGGCGACTTCTCCCTCACCAACAGCATCGACATCGAGGCGGTCGTCGAACAGGCGCTTGGCACGATCGACAACCGGGTGATCGCCACCATCGGCCTGCGGCACACCTTCATTCCCGAATGGAAATGGTTTTCACCCACCGCCGGCATCGGCACCGGTTATCAGCACATCGAAGACAAGGAACCGCCCGCGCCCCGGCAAAGCGACAACCAGCTCGCGTACGTCTCGTTGGGCGCCCGCGGTTTCATCACCCGACGATTCATGTGGCGCGCCGATTGGCGTCATTACGTCGTCTTCAACAACCTGAACGTGTACGAGGACCTCGAAGAATGGAAATTCGGCTTGGCAGTATTCTTCTAGGCGGCATTCTGGCGGCAGCCTTGCTGTCCGGCTGCAGCTGGTTCCATCGCGGCGGGAAGGCCCAGAACGAGGTGGTGGTCGGCGACACGGACACGGACCCTTCCATCATCGAGCCCCAGGTGAATCGACGCGAAGTCAAGACGCCGAAGATCAAGGCGAAGGATTTCGAGGTCGGCGCCTATTTCGGTGCCTTGAGCATCCAGGATTTCGGCGTCAACCCGCTTTACGGCGTGAGGCTCGCCTATCACGTATCGGAGGATGTGTTCTTCGAGGGCTTCCTGGCCCGATCCAAGGCCGGCACCACGAGCCTCGAGGATGAGTTTCCCGACATCACGGTCGTCAGCAATGCTGGGAGACAATTCACGTATTACGATCTCGACTTGGGCTACAACATACTGCCGGGCGAGGTGTTCATCGGGCGGGGTCGCGCCTTCAATTCGCAGCTCTACGTGACAGTCGGCGTGGGCGACGTCAAATTCGCCGAAACGGATCAATTCGCGCTGAACTTCGGCTTGGGCGAACGGCTCCTCATCACCGACTGGCTGGCGCTGCACTTGGATGTTCGCGACCACATCTTTGAAACCAGCCTCACCGGGCGCACCAAGAACGTGGACAACATCGAAGCCACACTGGGATTGACCACATTTTTTTGAGGGCGCCTAAGCGACTTCCAGGAGAAACCGATGCTCAAGTCTAAAGCAAGTTTATTACGAAGCTGGTCGTTGGCGGCGACGCTCATCGCCTCCGCAGCCTTTGCCGCCGATGCCGGCGGCCCGGCTCCGGCATTCACGCTGACCGATGTGGCCGGGGTGCAGGAGGCGCTTTCGCAGTACAAGGGCCAGGTGGTGATGGTCAATTTCTGGGCGACGTGGTGCGGACCGTGTCAGCAGGAAATGCCGCTCTTGGACCAAATGTACAAGAAATACAAACCGGCCGGCTTCACGTTGATCGGCGTCAACGTGGACAAGGAAGCGCCCGCGGTGAAGGATCTGCTGGCACGCAAGCCCGTGAGCTTTCCGGTGCTGCTCGATCCCGCCAATCAGGTGAGCAAGGCCTACCACGTCGACGAGATGCCGAGCTCCGTGCTCATCGACCGGAAGGGCGAGATCCGCTACATCCATCGTGGCTACAAGCCGGGTGATGAAAATGAATATCAGGACCGCATCCGTCAGCTGATCCGGGAGTAGCCATGCGAATGATGTTGATCCTGCTCGCAACCTTGAGCACCAGCGCCTGCGGCATTCAGCCCTGGGTGAAGCCCTATGAACGGGATCGTTTGGCCGATCCCATCATGTCCTGGGACCGGGATGCCATCTCATCGGCCTATCTCGATCACATTCGCGAGACCCGCGAAGGCGCGCGCGGCGCCACTGGCAGCGCGGGCGGCGGCTGCGGCTGCAACTGAAGACTCGGAACCTCCAGCGCATGCGGAAAGCCTTTCGCCACTTGACACGGCTCGCCGCGCTCGCGGCGCTGGCGCTCGTCCGCGCCACCAGCGCCGACGTGTTGCCGGACGATCGGGCGGACATTTTCTACAGCAAGTACAGCGGTGGCGGCATGGACATCGCCGGCGAGTCGGTGCTGGTGCGCAAGAAGATCACGGATGATCTGGCCGTCGAGGCGAATTACTTCGTCGACAAGGTGAGTGGCGCATCGATCGACGTGCTGTCCCAGGCGAGCGTCATCAAGGACGAACGCAAACAAAAAACCGGCACCGTCGAATACCTGCACGACAAGACCACGTATTCATTGTCCTACATCAACAGCACCGAGCGCGACTACATCTCGGACACCACGCACTTTTCGCTGAGTCAGGACATGTTCGGCGACCTGACCACCCTTTCCCTCGGTTGGTCCTACACGCGGGACAAGGTCGGTGAGAACGACGGCACCGCCTTCATACCCAAGGTGGTCTGGCTGGGACATGCCGAGAGCCAGGATTACGATGTGGGCGTCTCGCAAATCCTCACCCGCAACCTCATCGCCGGATTGAATTTCGAAGTCATCACCGACAGCGGTTATCTGGCGAATCCGTACCGCTCCATTCGCTACCTGGATCCGACCAACCCGAAGGGGTACTCCCTGGCCAGCCAGGTCTATCCGGACACCCGGACCAGCACCGCCATTCAGGCCGAGGCGAAATACTTTCTGCCCTGGCGGGCGGCGGTCACCGGCTCATACCGGTATTACAACGACACCTGGGGCGTCACCGGCAACACCTACGAATTGGACTATACGCATCCGCTGCGCAATATCTGGATCTTCGAAGGCCGCCTACGGTACTACAAGCAGTCCCATGCGACCTTCTACAGCGACATCTTCCCGTACGCAAACGCCCAGAATTTCGAGGCGCGCGACCAAGATCTCGCCTCCTCGGAAAACACCACCATTGGCGCCAAGGTCACCTACGCGTTCCTGCCCGACGGCTGGAGGATCTTCAAACGCGGCACCTTGACTTTGGATGTCAGCAGGATCGCCTTCCACTACCTCGATTTCACCGACATCAAATACTACGGCTTGCCGCAGTATCAGCCAGGGACCGAACCCCTGTACCACTTCGACGCGATGGTCTTCCAAGTCTACCTGTCGATGTTCTTCTGACTCGCGAGCTTCCGCCACCGCACCAACAGCATCGGCGCCAGCGCCGCGGCGATGGCAAGCGTGTCCGCCACCCAATCCCAGACATCCTTGTCCCGATGCACGAAGGGCAACCCTTGGACGATTTCGATCAGCGCTCCAAAGCAAGACAGCGAACCGGCAATGATGAGCACGTGCCGACGGGGAAAGGCGGCGGCGGCAAGGCCGGTGAGCGCGTAGAAAGCGATGAAGTGTTCGGCCTTGTCCCACGGTACCAACTGCACGGCAAGCTGCGGCGGAATGACGGCGCTGTAAAAGGTGAAAATAAGAGCTGCGAAAAACACTATTTTCGCGCATGCGGCGAGCAGGGATATTTTAGGCAAAGAACTTCCAAAACCGCTGACTAAACTCAAAGACTATAGCAAACCGCAGAATGGCCCGTTCTTGGGGCGACCGGTTCCCCTTATGGGCTATCATGCGCCCCATGCAACACAAAACCATGAGTCGCCGGAAAATGGTCGCCACGCTGGCCTTGGGTGCATCGGCCGTGATCACCGCCCGCCGCGCCTTGGGCAACGACGCCCCGAAACTCGATCCAACCGATCCGAAGGCGGTGGCGTTGGGCTACGTCACGGATGCCGCGCGGGTCGACACCAAGAAATATCCCGCCTTCGTACCCGGTTCGAACTGCGAAAACTGCCTGCAGTTGGAGGGCAGCGCAGGC
>Ga0209208_10013312_pt1 | contig 10290 bp, 3 predicted proteins | sample S1TSphfallax_3_FD_187694 | JGI IMG/M metagenome (GOLD analysis project Ga0209208, IMG submission 187694) | Host-associated microbial communities from peat moss isolated from Minnesota, USA - S1T2_Fd - Sphagnum fallax MG (SPAdes) (version 2) | ecosystem: Host-associated > Plants > Peat moss >... | reverse complement strand
AAGGGTTTATAGGATAGGTTACCAAGGTAGGGTTTGTGGTGGAAGTAGAAGGGTTTATAGGATAGGTTACCAAGGTAGGGTTGTGGTGGAAGTAGAAGGGTTTATAGGATAGGTTACCAAGGTCGAACCTTGGTTTGGTTAACTCGGTTTGGTTAAGAATGTGGTTTGCGAGAAACTGGAATTACATGTTATTATATATTTAGGCCATGTGGCTATTAAATCGTTTCGTTTGCTTAAGGAAAGTCTTGTGGATTTAGGGACTTTGATTATGATCCCTTCAGAAATGATGGCCCCCAAGGCTATGTCGTTTGAGACCCCATTACTAAATCTATGCAGTGTTTTCAAAGTCTACCCTAAAATCAACACACCCAAAAAATTTGGACATAAGAAATGTTCTTAAAGTGAGTTAGATTGGGGGAGAAATGGACATGAGTAGGGTAAGGAGGTTGGTGTTAGTTCACATAGCATCTCATAGCTCTCTGGATTGCAAGGGAGCTGATGACTCGTTAAGGTGTCAAAAGAGAAAATGTAGCCCTCCTCTGGGCACATCCAACCTTGGTTGAATAGTAAGGAATAAAGTAGAAATGAGAAAGTTATGCAATCCTGAAGTTGAGGGTTCCTAAGCTAGATATGAAAAGTCTCAACACACATGGCATCTTTTGAACCAACATTCTTTCTCTTATAACCAAACATTCAACATGTAACAAATGAACAATTCCTCACCTTTCATCAAAATGGATGTTGTCCAAAATGAACATATCTCATTAAGTAAATGAATCACATTGATTTGTGTGGTTTTGATTTAAACTTGAAATGGGCTAATTAAAAAATGATAGATCTACAACCATAAAAACATCAATGTTCCATGAACCTAATATTTTGAATTGGAATCCGTAACACAAAATTGTGGGATGATAACCACATTATTTCATTTCCCTCCACCATACCAAGAGTTTTGGCTTAATTCAATCTTCACTCAAGCTTGTTCTTTTTTTTAGTCACAATGATCATATTTTTGGTCTCATTTTTTTTCTAAATTGATTTTAGTTAGTTGTGATTTTAATCCTCACAATCGTGTTCTCCCTTTGCTATTTCGTGCTCTTGTTTTGTAAATGGTCATGAATTTGATTTTCATGGGTACATTCTTGTCTTCATGATCTTCTTCTTAATCACATTATCCTTCTATTATTTCACAATGATCTTTTTTTGTAATTGATCACAATCCTCATCTTCTTAATCACGTTCTCCCTTTGTTGTTGGTCATGATTTTGATCTTTTTGGTTATGATATCCTTCTATTACTTTGTGCTTTTATTTTGAAGTTCGTTGTGATCTTCATATTCCTCATCCATTTCATGATTGCGATATTCATTTAATTGGTCACGGTCCTTTTGTTACATGTTGTGATCCTCAACTTCTTAACCATGTTGTCTATTTGTTGCAAGTTGAGATCCTCATCTTCTTGGTCCATTTCCTAATTGTGATATTTAGTTAGCCAGTCATGGTCCCTTTTCTATAGGTTGTGATCCATATCTTCTTAGTCATGTTTATCTATTACAAGTTGAAATCTTCATCTTCTTGGTCGCATTATCTATTTGTTACAAGTCGTGATCTTCATAGTCTTCTATTCCTAGTCACGATTTTCATCTTCATGTTTGTGATCTTGATCATCTTCATGGTCTTGATCTTGATTTTCTTTTGTTTTTACTCATGATCTTGATTATTTTGTGGTTTTGGTTTTCATTTTTTTTTTGTTCATGGTGGCAACCTTCATCTTCCTAGTCATGATTTTCATCTTCTTTGTGGTTGTGATTTTCATCTACCTAGTCCATTGTTTTGATGATATTAATCAAGATTTTCATATTCCCCATATGTTGTCCTTTTGTTCCTAGTCGCAATTTTCATGTTCTTAATCATGATTTTCATGTTCCTGGTCCATTATCCTTTTATTGTTTGTCATTATCTTCATTTTTGTGGTTGCAATTTTAATCTTTTTAGTTGTGATCCTCGTTTTCTTGGTTGTAATCTTCATCCTTTTGGTCACACTTTTAATTTATTATTTTAGTCATTAACTTCATCTTTAGTTCATGTTATTCATGTTGTTGATCATGATTTTTTTTTCATGCTTCTATTTTGTAATAGGTATGATGTTCATCATGGTTCTAATGGATTTTATCAACATTCACAAGAAAACATCTTAGGTTTTGCGACCAGTTTAAGAAATGACTATTTTAAAAAAAACTATGTTTATAAGTACTTGGTTACAAAAATTATTATGTAGTTGTAAAGGACATCAAATATCACATGGCATCATGATTTTGTGACTATAGTCAATATGACAACTTGTTCAATTTTTGAATAAATATATTATTATTTTTGAATTTATATAATATATTTGACTGATTTAAAATTAGGAATTCAAAATAACATTTACTTTTGCAACTAATAGCAATTAATAATGATTCAATTTTTAACGATGATCATATAACATGCCATGTGTTAACAAGGTGTTATAACTAATAATCAACTTCATGACTTATGACACTAATTTTAATAAAATTACATTTATTGATTGGTCAAAAATGTTCATAATGCCAAAACATGTTTTTTATGACTTGTCCTATGTAATTACAATGTTTAACACAACCAAGGAATGATTAAGAATTTCTTGAACAACTAATAATCAATCTAATGACTCATGACATTATTTTCATTAAAATTACATTTATTGATTGGTCAAAAGTGTTCATAACACCAAAACATGTTTTTTATGACTTGTCCTATGTAATTACAATGTTTAACACAACTAAGGAATGATTAAGAATGTCTTGAGCAACTAATAATCAATCTAACGACTCGTGACATTATTTTCATCAAAATTACATTTATTAATTGGTCAAAAGTGTTTGTAATGCGAAAACATGTCTTTTATGACTTATCATATACAACTATAATGTACAACATGATTTTAAAAATGATTGAAAATGTTTTTAACAACTAGTAGTCAACCTAATGATTCATGACATTAATTTCAATAAAATTGCATTTATTGATTGGTCAAACATGTTCGTAATGCCAAAACGTGTTTTTTATAACTTGTTTTATGTAACTACAATGTTTAACATGATTAAGGAAACAATTAAGAATGTTTTTAACAACTAATAGTTAATTTCATGACTCATGCAATTAACAAAAATGTTTAAAAAACAACTACAATTGCATAGGACTAATCATTTTATTAACCAAATTTAGTTTATAATTTAATCAAAATTTAGCCAAATTTAGCCATGTATTGTCTAAATATATAATGAATTTTATTTTAATGTTTTAAAATTTAACCAAATATAACTTACATATTCAAATTTAGTTTAATTTAACCATGTTTAACCAAATTAATTGTGTTTAGCTTTATTTATGTTTGTTTAACCATGCATAGTTTGAATAGTTGTGTTTAACCTAATTTATATATTAATTTAGCCATTTTAACCTAGGTGATTTTTTTAGCCAAAATTATTTAAAGTAATTGTGTTTTGCCATGTTTAGATTAACTTAGTCTTTGTCTAGCTTAGTTTAGGTTTCACTTAATTAAGTCTACCCTAGTTTAATCTAAGTCTAGTCTAAAGCCTAAATAGTCCTAGCAAGGTTTGACTAGGTTAATTTATCTTTAACATAGGGACGCCTAGATTAACCTAAGTTAGGTTTGTAGGTAGTAGTTAGGTTAACCTATTTCAACCTAGGGTGGCCTAATTTAATTTGAAGCTAAAAATTTTGATCTTTATAAATTCGTGTTTAATAGACTTAGTATAAAATAATGTGGTAATGTAATGGATGAATAATTGAACCCCTAAGTGGAGGTGAGGGGTTCAAGTCCTTGTTCTTACAACTTATAACAATATTTAGGCCACTTAACCTATGTTAGGTAGCTTAGTCTAGGCTACTTGGGCTAAGAAGTTGAGGTTTGTTTTTAGCCTAGGCCACATAGCCTAGGCTAGGTTTACTTTTGACTAAGCTAACTACCTAGGTTACCTAATGTAGGTTAGGTTGACTTTTGTTCATGCGTGATGATTCATAATTGAAAAATGTGTTTATAAAATTTTGACACATGTTATCCATCTACTAAGGTGTTTTTGTAACTTTTAGTTGATTAAAATGACTAGTTTGACATGGCATGCATTTTATATGTCAAACCAAGGTTAATGATGACATGGAATTTTAATATTATAAGAAAATTAAAAATATATAATAGATAAACGATTGGGTTTTGCAACTAAATGCATGAAATGACATGGGTTTAACAACTCAATAGTCATTTGCTGCAAATGTCCTTTTCTAATTAATGCATAATCATAAAAGGCAAATCAAGAACCCAAAATGTGTTTTTGTGATTCATGAAATTGCTTTTCTTGTCATAGTCTACACAACATGTGCAATTTTAAACCTAGTTCTTCATTTTCAATTCGTTTTGGTCATGTTCTTAGTTTTGTGTTGGTGTTTTAAACTTGGTCCTTGTGGTCTTCTATTTAAAACCCCCACCCCCACCCCCACCTTCATGTTGCCGATAAGATGTTTGTTTAAGTTTGTTGCAAAACTATTGTAACATGTCCTTTTGCTTGCATACGGGCCCTATTTTGATGCCTAGTTTTTTTTTAAGCCTTATTGTTTAACCTAAATTGACACCTTTGTAATTAAAAGGGTGAGCTTGTACGCCAACTTGGAAATTTCAATGAAACTTTTTTCCTTCCTCTCAAATTACATTCATTGACCAATTTGAAACAAAGTTTCCCTTTGCTATTTCTTAAGTTCCCTACAAGTTATTTTTTCAAATGTCATTAATGAACTTGCAACACTTTTAACTTGCTTCTTTTGCCTTTCCTTGCTTTGGTTTTGTTTTATTTTTTTAATTATTTGGTTTTCAATAGCCTTTTTTTGCATGATGTTCAGATGTTGAATTGAAGTCACCATGTGGGATAGATGAAAGGTTGAGTGGCTCACTTTTGTGACATAGTGACATTTTTTTCCTAGGCACCTTTTGTTCAAATGTGTATGGTAATTATTATATGTATATAATTAATAATTGAATTTAGATTTAAAACTTCATTATGAACACATCCATGTAGTTATTTTTTGAAAAAATAATTCATTCGCTAATAGTAATGGACTTTTAAAATCCGAAAATAAGGATTGGTAGATTGGATTCAAAATTGGAAAATGCAAAAAATTGTATTGATTTCCATTATAAATGTGTTATGGTGACTCAATATAAGTTATAACATGAGATGAGAAACTCAAATAAAAAAATACTTCCCATGAAAATTTTAGCCAAATGATAGTTATGGACTTTTCAATGATCAGAATTGGACCATATTTTCATAAGTCCATAAAAGGTGCAATTTGAACTATTTTTCAATTATTTTCCCTCACAAGAGAATTTTTCCACAAAATCTACATGGGGCACTATTAATATGGACTCCTATCACTCCGTGACATATGTTTAACCAATAAAATAGGGGCAAATTGCCAACTCATAATTAATGTAGTGTTTTTTTTGGACTTTTATGTAGTATTAAACTTGCCAATAGTGAAACACTCAATCTTGCATTCATCATGTGGCTTTGTGAACAATTTATTTATGGTTTTCTATTGTGTGTGTCTTGTAGGTAGATGTGGAAAGGACAACAAATTATTGGTTGACAATGTTTCATGTGTTGGGCCTTCATAATTCTTGTTATCAACATCCACCTCCAATGTAACATTGTTTATGTTCAAAACCAATTTCATTAGATTCGTTGTGACTTCTTAATTTGTGTCTACATGGATTTGAGTTATATCCACATAATACTTGAGTAGACTTTTATGTATATCATCAGCTTGTGATTCTAAACCTATTGTTGTTATGTTGATAAAATATTTTACAAAGCCTTTTCCCCATTAGGTTTTTATCTTCTTTTTAATTTGATATGTGATCATTATTTTCTTCCATGTTCACATTGATTATTGTGTATAGACTATTGGGGTTTATTTTCTCATCCATGGCATTAAGGTTTAATAGCCAAATCCTTGTAGTTTAAAACCCTACCATTATATTTGTCTTGATCAAAACTTGGTCCAAGGATTTTTCTACCCAACTTGTGAAGGTTATCTTGTGTGGTTTGCAATAATTTTTTATAACCATTATACCATATATATATTTCTAAAGGTTATTTTGAAGGGCTTGAAATATGTTGCAACTTTTGCCTTGGGCTCGTGACCAAGGCAAGGGCTTGTGAAAGTGTGGGCCAAAAATGAAGCTCGGGAGTCACATTCCATGCTCCCGGGAGTGTAGGAAAGTGAATGTAGAAGAGTGGGAGGGAAGGAACCCCCACATTCCCAAATGAACTCCCACTTTGGGAGTTGGAGTCCCGATGGACTTTTGAATCTTTAGAAGGAAATTTTAGGGGTCAAAACTCATTGGATTGAAAAGTTCCTTATACCATTGAAAAGATCTTGAAACGTAATGTCTAAAATGAGCTTACATGATACATTTGAATAATTAAAACATAAGTTATGACCAAAAATAAGGGCTAGGAATCAAATTGACAATTTGATTCTCGACCACAAAAAGTCAAGAACCTTGATTCCCTTGCGTGCAAGTGGCGTGCCACATATTGTTGGAAATCTTTTGACAAAGCTACAACTTTGCTTCAGACCTTTCCGATTGTTGCACACAAAGTTATGGGCTTCCAAAGTTGCAAGAGTCCCAATTTCGAGAATTTTGGGACTCCAACTTTGGAGTCCCGGGCAAAAATGACATTTGGGTGCTGGCCAGGTGGCTAACCACAGATAATACTATAACTTAGGGAAGGTGGTGGCTTCCCCCAAGTCTGGGCCGTGGTGAGTTTTATGAGTTTGTGTTTGTTTGTGCACAAAAAATGTTCCAATTACTCATTAACCAACTTTTTTTTTTTTGGTGCAAGTCCATGCGGGTAATTGATTTGTTTGTCATTCTTACTAGTCTTCATCCCAAAACTCCAACACGCCCCTCTACCTTCAAAATGTCACGAACCGAGGAATGTGTTCAACTCATTATCCTTTTGTTGTTTTCATGATTTGGACTCATAGTTGATTCCATCGAGGAGTTCGGGGGTTTGTTAAAATAGGCCACATTCAAAGGTTGAAATACATGGGATGTATGCAAAGGTAAAATTATCATATCCAATCATAACTTTTGTGTTCGCTCAATTACCTTTAAAGTGACATGAGATCCATGCCCATTTAACATTAACAAATGCCTATTATTCAAAGAAATTCCACATGGTATTAATTTTTTGAAAAAAGACAATAATTTTTTGAAAATGAAATTGGTCATCCATGTTTTTGTTTGCATAGCCATTTTGGTTTTTGGTTTGCATTGTTGTAAATAGTCAATATGTTCTTTCCATCTTCTGAATATATAAAACTTTGGTAGAAACATTTCAATTACATTAATACTAAAATTAATAATTAACCATTACCTAGAATTGTATGGTGTTGTAAACTTGTTCAGAACCTCACCTGGCCAAAACCTTTACACATGACTTATGTAATGGTAGTAACATTTTAAATTGATCCCAAACATATTTTCACTTTATTGAACTTTTGTTTGTCAAAAGTTTTTTAAAACAAAAAGAAAAGAAAAGAAAAGATACATCTATATGCACTAATTTCAACCCTCACTTATACATCTATTTCATTGTTTTATGTGATTTTTTTTCTAAAAAAAAAGAATGTAATAAAACAAACCATATATTGTAATATTTTAAGAACATTCTTTAGTTCAAAACAAGGAACTTGTATACAAGTGAAATATTTTGATAATCTTTTGGTATGTCCATAGATATAGAGTCCACCAACTAAATATTAAAAACATGTATCTTAAGGTTAAAAATAAGCTATGCAAAACACATATGACATAACATCCACAAAAAATAGCTACCACATCTTTCTTTTGCTAGATAGGCGGAGCTCAATAACCATAGCCAAAACAATAGTATTTGATGAACCTCACAACCCAAAGTTTTTTCAACATCAAGATGATGACATCATGTTGATCATTAGATTTGTAAGAGACTTTGCAAGAAGAACAAGCCTTGTGATAGGAACCCACATGCACAACAAGCTTTTGTAAAAAATTCCACAAATATCTAAGAGAAAAATTACATACCTAATATGGTGATCAACACCTTGGGTCACCATCACATATCTTGAATGAAGCTTCCATTGCATACTTTCCTTTCTTTTTTTTGTTTCTCCAAAAATGCAACTCCCAAAGAAACCAAAAGAGCAATAACATTTCACCACAAACAAAAAAAAGAGGCTATTTCACAAGATTTTTTAATTTTGTTTTGAACACGAACCACAAAAGTTAAAAAATCAAATTGTAACCAAAAATTGATTCATCGACTTCATATCAATCATCAAGCACCAAATGTCACCATCATTGCAAACTTTCAATGCTTAAAGCTTGAGCATGAAAACTTCAACCATGAAAGAATAATTATTGTAAGTGATTTATTGTCACCACCATTCACTACCTCAAGACCTCATGATGCAAAAAAACTACTCACTTTTCATGACAATTCAAACTAGAATTCATAAAAATGTGTGACATTTTCATGTATGCAAATTTTTCATCCCTTCACCATTGATGGTTCCTAAGATTGACAATTCTTTAACATTTTCACCTTTGAAGGGCAATTTTATATACCCAAGTTAATAATTGGTGAATATTCGTCCTTGATTCTAATAACTGCCCAACACTAGTTGAAATCTCCAAATTACAAGGCTAGGCTCACAACACTCTTGGGTATTGTTAGAAAAACCTAGATGAGTAAGAGGCCATTGAGGTGGTTTCCTAATTATGTTTAGACCTATGCTACAAGAGTGATCGAATATTGAATAATTTTGTCATTAAAACTTCAATAAATCAAACATGAGTTTTTTGGGAAATTGGTAAAAGTTCAGAGTTCAAAATTCAAAACTTAATGAATATTGGATTTTCCACCATTTTCCTTTTCATAATTCATTCAATTGATTTACTATAATCTAGTTGTACAATATGTGGCATTTCACTTTTAAGGGCATACAAAGTGCTTGGTTCATAAGTTAGATTTAACAATTATTTTGTTTGGTGTTGTAGTCTATAGGATTGAAACTTGATTGGTTGATTTTAGTTCAAAAGGTAAGAAATTTATTTACCACTTTGTTGCAAGAGTGGAATGTGAACAAAATTTCGTAATAGTTGTAATAAAAAGCTTTTATCTTTAGGGGTTAACAAAGTACAATGGCTCTAATTTGAGCTTGAGTATTGTTGAAATTGAGCCTAATGACTAGGAGCCTTTTTTTAAAAAAATATTTAAAATTTGTAAATTTCTTGATGTAGCCACATTGGCATCCATAAGAGGAACTAAAAGCCAACTTTGGGTATAGGTCAAAGAGGAAAATTGTAACATTTCAGAATTGTGCTATATCTTGGTGACATATTTTTGTGTGTGGCATATTCTTGCATCTTGGTGAATTTGTTTTCAAATCAGCAAAAAAAACATGAAAGAATGTTATTCTTCAAGTTTTTCTCACCATAAAAAAATTTCATTATATACTTAAACTCATAAACTCTAGCAAGGGTTTTACTCATAAACTTGGTGCTAATTATGTTGCTAACTAATTTCTTGTAGTGGGCAAGGTCCATAAGAACAAGGGTTTGTAGCCCACCATTCCCCTATGGGAAAATTTGATGTGGTTGATTTGGTCACTATTTTGTTTATAATTCAACAATTTTGGGATATTTCAAATATTGAATGGTGGGCTCTTATTATTACATTTGTGGTGCACTTTTGGTGATATTATAGCATGCTATTAACACCTAATGCATGTGGCTAATCAAAGCCTGAAAGAGTCAATCATTGATAAATAAAAAATAATTAACAATTGGCAAAAGTACCACTTTCACAATAGCAAAAGATTTGAATGCAAGATAAATTTTGTGGCAATGATACACTACAATGGAGGGCAAAGACAACTAGTTTGCCAATGGTAAGTACTAAGTACCTCAGTTTGGCAATTCACATTTTGCATCATGTTGATGGGCAAATGAATTAATAACAAGCGGTGTGTGTCACAATGTGGCCTTGCCATTTACATTAAAAAGTATGTATCTTAAGGCAAAAAGAAGAATTATGGAAACTCTTTGAATTACACTAGAAAAATTGGTTCATGTCTTTATGTTTGCTTTGCACATCATACCCGGTTGCCATTTGTCAAATGTTTATTGGTCTCA
>Ga0209208_10013311_pt1 | contig 10290 bp, 8 predicted proteins | sample S1TSphfallax_3_FD_187694 | JGI IMG/M metagenome (GOLD analysis project Ga0209208, IMG submission 187694) | Host-associated microbial communities from peat moss isolated from Minnesota, USA - S1T2_Fd - Sphagnum fallax MG (SPAdes) (version 2) | ecosystem: Host-associated > Plants > Peat moss >... | reverse complement strand
TTTTTCTATTCAAAGGTCTATAGTGTTTTGAAGAGGTTGTTTAAAGTTTTTTGAGTTTGGACATTTTTGATTGTCCATTTGGATCATTCAAAGTGTGAAATTTTGTAAGTGGGTTTTGGAAGTGACAAGTGTGAAAATTTGTTAGATTATTAATAAAATTTTGTTGAAATGTTTGGGTATTTTTAATCAATGTTTTGTGAAGTGTGTTAAAAATGGAACAATGTTTGTGTAACAATTTTGAAGTTTTGTTGTAATACAAGGAATGCAAAGCTAATGGGCCACAAATGTTAGAAACAATCTTAACAAAGGTGATGAAAGTGTAATTCATAAGAATGTGCTTTCTTTATAAATCAAAAAATAGAAAGGATGAAGGTAACAAAACAAATAAACATGAAATGAAATTTGTTTTGTAAACAATAGATTATAAAACCTTATAAATCTGTGAATGATAATATATTTATTTTCATTACGAAGAATTGATGACTTGTTAACATTATACAAATTATAAACTTATTAAATGAATTTTGATTGATGCACCCCTAAGCTTATCAAATAGTGTACCATTTTTCAAGTTTGCAATGGAATGTAAACTTAAGGCACAACCCCTAACATCCATAAAGAAAATAGGTGTGGAAAATCTAGGATGGGACTATGTGAAACTCACAAGCAAGAGTTTAAACTATGATAACTTTCACAAACCCAAGTAAAAGAGTGGTTAGTGTAAGGCGAAGTTAAATTGGTGCACAAATGAACCATGGGCCCAACATCATTTCACAAGACTCAACATGACCCAAACTTGGAGATGAGCCATAAACTTCTCTCCTATAATATATTTTGTAACTCATCATCATGGGGATCTCATTGGGGTGGCAACAAAACTCCTAGGATTGAAAGTCCTAGGAATCTCAAAATTTCCCAAATTATGAATCTTGCAACTTTACAAGTTCATAACTCTCACATACAAGTTCTAATTCTAAAACTTTCAAAAACAAAGTTGTAACCCTTGAAAACATATTTTCAACATCGTATTGCATGTTCAATTTAGAGGTCATTTGACCCTTATTTCTTGGGTTTTAATAATATAATCAAATTGTGCTTTGACTCATATGATCATTATTTTGACCATAATTTCTAGTTCACAACTTCACATGGAAATGCAAATCATTTTTAATATTTATATTTTAAAAAAAATCCCATGATATATTAGGTGCCCAATTTGAACACCATTTACTATTTGCACTTTTGTTGTAAACATTTGGAATTCCCACATGGCTACAATTCCCAAAGTGGGAAACCAATTGGAAATGTTGGGACTCATTGTCTCACACTTGTGGAAATGTGTTTAAATCCTAAAACATTTTTTTAATTCAATCCCATCCTTATGTCTTAACCTTGGTCATGAGCTCAAAACTAGGAAATTGATTGAATTCAAATTTTATTAAATAAAAATTCAATTGAAAATAAACAAAATGCAAATTGGTGCAAAAGGTATTCAAGATCTACTCATCACTTACATTATTTGTGACTCAACAAAGTAGTCACATAAGCTTTGAACCATGACCATTGAACCCAAATTTTCATACACATTTCATCCATCATTTTCATCCAAATGACAATTTCCATATTTGTTGTCCATCATTTTCATCTAAATGACAATAAACATCCATTAACTTTCATCCATGTCATCCATTATGATGTGAATTTCCATCCAAATCATCTTTAACTTTCATCCTAATGAACATGAACAATAAATACATTGTGAAATTTCATTTATTTCATGCACCACAAATATTTTATTCATCCATAATTTTCATTCACATCATGTAAAATTATGCTAACAATTAATTTGGAATGTATTATTGTTGTGTTTGTTTTATTACATCAAGGTCGATTTGATTTAATTTCTTTTCAAAGTCAATTTTGCAAAAGTAGTCCCCCCTTGTCAACTAAGGTGTACATAAACTTGCTTTTGTTCACTTACTAAGTTGAAATGGCAAGTTGACTTGTTGTCATGGACTTCATTCCATGAAATATTGAATCCCATGTAGGAAATCAACTTCTAGTTGTTGCCTTATGAGGCATGGCAAGTCAACTTGACTTGCACTTTTTCACTTGTGGAGGATCGCAAGTCAACTTGCACTTCATGTCAACTTGTCATGCATCACAAGTCAACTTGTCATTATTGACAACATGATTAACCAATTCAACGATGGCAAACTAAACAAACAAATTGGCCAATGCAACTTCACCAAGGACATAACCAAGGCTCTTGTTGGAAATCAAAAAACTACAATCCCATAGTAGATGCCCTTAGCCACTTGATCTAACACAACACTACTATTTGAATTCCAATCTTGTTAAGCATAGGTCATGCTACCCATTATGCAAAAGTTTAACCACACACTTTTAAAACAATGCATTTTTTTTTTCAAATGTTCATTAGTCCATGTTCTTTGGTTCACAATAATGTTTTTTTTTTTGGGACTTGCATTGATGTAAGTTCAAAAATTGAACATTTTTTTAATTTCCTAAGTAATGCCATATCATTATGCAAAAGCTTAACCACATCATATTGGATTGAAAAATTAAACTCAAAGTTCAAGGCTCGTGTAATTATGATAATCCACAAACACAAAAGCTTCTACCACATCATAGTTGCTTACAACTATTTTTACCATATCTAGTGATAGTTGTTATGCAAAAGCTTAACCATACACTAATTGGAGTATATATTGCTTAGTATAAATAGTGCTTGTCATTATGCAAAGTCTTAACCAGACTATTTAATTGCCATTGTTGTTCAACACAAGTTAATCATAATGCAAAAGTTTAACCACACATTATTTAGAAGATATGTTGTTTTACACATGTAATTATTGTCATTATGCAAAAGCTTAACCACACACTATTTGGAATATATGTTGTTTTTCATTATGCAAAATTTTAACCACACATTATTTGGAGGGTGATGGCACATTATGTTGTACCAAAAACAACAATTAGGAGTGCATAAAATCAATTCATAATTATTATTATTTAAAATGAAGTGGGAAAAAAAGATCAACCATTGGATGTTATTAAATGGGAAATTATCTTGGCCATTAGGTTCATGTGCATGCAAGTTTGGAAGTGAAAATTTTAGAATTTTGGTTGTCTTTCACATAGGGGGTCAAGGTTTAGAACTTGAAATCTATGTGCAACAAAGGTAACATATGTTGACTAGGATAAAAAACCTAGCTCAAACTAAGAACCTAGGCTAAATAATTAGGCTAGACCTATAGCTTAACTAAAATATGAGGACTTCAACCCTTCACCTCCGTGAGGTTAAAGGGCCAGAACCTTACCATTGCATCATGTATGTTTTATGTAAGATACCCTCTCACCATATTATAAAAAAACATATTTTTTCTAACTTAGTTAAGTCTCCTAGCCAACCTAAGTTAAAGTTCTTAAATTATTAGGTTATTTTAGGGCACTTAATGCTACTACTAAGTTGTTATTTGGTAATCTAGGCTACTATAGGCTATTACTAAGTAAATTTAGGTAATTTTAAGCAATTTAAAGTATTTAAGTTAATTTTAAGTAATAGTAATCTAATATAAATCATTTTAGAATACCAATAGGCTTTTATAGGCTATTGTTTGGCTATTCTAAGGAACCTTAAGCTATTAATAGGCTATTAAAAAAAATTGGCTACTAGTTGGTTACCCTAAGCTACCTTAGGCTACTTTAGGGTACTTGAAGCTATTTTAAAATACCTATACAAATATAGGCTACCCTAAGGTACTTGAGGTTATTTTAGTTCATACATATTATATTACTTTCAATTATTATAGGTTATCCTAGGCTACTATGGGTTATTTTATATTTTATTTAAACTATTGTTTGTATATTCTAAATTACTTTTAACTACTACTTGTTTATTGTAGGTTACCCTAAGCTACCTTAAGCTAATATTTGGTTAATATGAAATGTTTCATTAATTAGTTACCTGGTATGTTAAACTATGTTGGTTAACTAAAGCAACCTACCTAGGTTAACCTAACACATTAATTTAGATTAACATATTTAGGTTAGGTAAGCCTACTTAAGTGAACCTACTTAGTAGCATAACATACTATGTAACATATGTCATAGTAGCTTATAAATAACCTATACTAATTAGGCTATTGAATAGACCCTCCTAAGTAACCTACCTATGTTAACCTATTAAGTAGTTACAAGATTAAAGGGACATGTGTCACATCTTTCATTGACTACTAGTTATGTAATCATACCTATTAGCCTACCTACCACCCACCCACCCACATACCTACCCACTTACCTAAATTCTATTTTTATTTTTATTTTTTAAATGTCATGTGGCATATTTCAATTATGCTAAGCGGCATATTTTGATTGCACCAAGTACCAAAATGTGAGTGGGTTATATTTTAGTTGGAAAAATGAAAACAAGTTGCAAATTGCATATAAATGGTTAACAGATGAGATCGTATATGTTGATTGTATACATCACATATGTAATGTGCTTACATAAAGGTGATTCATCACTAGCAACTAAACATTGCATACAACTTCACTTATGTAATTAATGGATTTTTAGTTGCATATGTTCATTGCAACTTGTTTATAGTTGCAAATTATAATTGTAAATTGACACTTTTCTTCTAGTGGTTCAATGTAATTGTTTTCATGATAACAAACTAGGGACAAGCTATGGATGGCAACCATGACATGAAAAAATAGGTTAAAAGGTGGATGTTTGCACAAACAAGCATGTTAAAAGATAATAGCAACAAAGGTTGTATGCAATTCAACACCTATCATAAAGGTGTTTATGTAAGAATGTTTTTTAGAAAAGGAAATATAAAGTTACAAGTACCTAAGACATCCAAAACTTATTTAGGTAATCAAAATGTGAAGTAAATGAAGGAGTAATTATTTAAAACTAGGAAACAAGTATAGGTTGAAAGTTCTTTTCCTAAACGAAATCAATAAGAGGAGAGAAGACAAATGAGGACAACATTTTTACTATAACACCATTGAATGAAAAATGGGAGAATTCTAGAGGTGATTTAATCACAAGGAAAATACAAAAGATGAAAGGTGCAGCAAAGTTATTTCAACAAGAATTTAAATAATAACAATAAGTACTAATAAGGTAAAGCTATAAATTCTTCCACCTCAATAAATAGAACAACATAGAGAATGAATATTGAAGAAGGAGAGATCACTGACATTTACCAAGATGATGAATTCATGTTGTCACTAAAAAGGGACAAAGCTTACCTATGGGTATGCATGGTCAACCTTCACCACAAATGGAACAAGTGACCGTTGAAGATAGACCTAGTGTAAGACAAGAGTAACAAGCACCAAAAGTGGCACTTGTGATCCCTAAAGATAGACCTAAAAGCAACTAGGACCAACAAGCACCCAAAGGGGCATTAGTGATCACTAGGGAAACACATGTAGGCATAACTAACCAACTATTATTAGTTAGTGGAATATGTGGTTACTAGAAACAAACCGCCTTGAATAACAAGTTTTTACATGCATGACATGTTTACATATTAAACTTTTGGACAATCCTTTAGAACTAGTTCAATAAAGGCCACACTAGGTTTTCATACACCAAGTGGAGTGTAGAGTAAAGGAGCAACAAATCCACATGTGGGGTCATGATTGTTTGAATGAACTTCAAAAATATAATTTGAGAAGGATGGGATGGAAATAGACATGCAAAGAGAAAATACAAAAATTGAAATTGGACATTATGATACTACATGGAGTCATGGACAAAATGAAGAACATGAAGCCATGTTATTCTTACTATAGGATGCAAGAATATGGAGACATGAAAATAAACAATGTAATCTTTGGGGAAAAAAAATGTAACCTTTGTCAAGAACACACAAAAATTGAATGAATGGTGGGAGATGATGCAAAACATGTTCAAAGAAGGTACGAAAGTGATGTTTAAGAAGTTAAAGTTGGATGATAACATGTACATGCACCAATTGAAGGGGTATCTTTTAGCATTTCCATATTTCCATTATGCACCTCTAACATTCAATCTAGAAAAACTACATGGAAATCCATTGAATGATAAGGTAGGGCAAAGAGGAAAATATTTAAAAAAAAACAAATATAGGTTGAAGAACCACAAGCAACCAAGGAAAAATAGTGCTTCTAGTTGACCTTAACATTAAATCATGTTGTACATAACAAGGATTTCAAGGATGAAATCCAAAGTACAAGGTCGTAATGCCAAGAAAACATATTAATCAATGAAAGCAAAATGTTGTGTATGCAATTAATACATAGTTAGTTTTTAGATTTGAATTTGAGTTTTGGAAAGAAATTTTGAATATTTCTTCTCCCACCTTTTAAAAATTTTGGGACATTATTTCTTGATGCAATTTGGAGATTTTTTGCACCTTCTTGTTTTGGTAAGGGACTTTGGAAACATTTTATGAATAATTTTGTTTTTCAATGAAGATATACATGTATAAATTAAACTTGCAACAATTATTAGTTATACATGAACAATACCTATTACTAACTAAATCAATTTACATGTAAGTATCTAATTTTTTTATAAATTAGGTTTTTTTTAGAATGCCTAATTAAGAAATGAGAATCTAGTGATTACCACTAGGCCTGGGTCATAATTATTTTTGCCCAATTATGTGATGTCACATGGCAATGTAAATCAAATTGAATAATTTATTATCTTATTATGAGCTACCACATGGTAACCTAAAGCTAGGAAATGAAATAAATTTGTTTAATTGTGTGACGTCATGTGCAAACCAAAATATAGTCAAATAAGGCTAGGTGACCTTGACTAGGAAGTCTATCTTATGTGGCTTAACTTAGGAAGTCTATTTTATGTGGCCTAACTTTACAAGCCTAGCTTAGATGGTATAGGCTAAATATAAACCTAGGCTAAAAGCTTAGGTAGGATAACTAGGCAAGGAACATTTGTAACCTACATTGTTATTTAATTTGTAATCATGAGGATTTGAACCTTTAACCTTCACTTTGAAGGTTCAAATCCATAACCATTACAAAACAACCTTTTTTCATGTAATTTTTTTCCCCGCCACAAAACTATAAACAATACTTTAATACAAATAAATATTTAAAGCCTATGAACCTTACATAAGTAGAAAATATGTCTTTTGTAATTGTCTGTTATAATTGATTTTTAGTTGCACACAATGCATGCAACTAAATTTTGCCTTAATTGCATAAAACAAGTCGCATGCGACATCTAGTTGCATGTTACATATTGTACATATGGTGCACATATGGTGCACATATGGTTTATTTATACTTTCCATCCATTCATATTCGTACAACAAGTTGCATATGCAACTACATGTGCAATGAAATTAACTTTTTTTTAATCATATGTGTCCATTTTCAAGTCAATCATTGATTAACATAGTGGATTTGAAGCCCATTTTGGCATTTATTATTCAAAATAATTGAACAAATGTAGATAATTCAATATAAGTTTATAAAATGTTGACACATGACAATTAGGTAAGTAAGTAAATAAATAAATAGGCTTAGGTAGGCAGGTAGGTAGGTAAGTAAATGAGTGGGCCTAAATAGTTATGTAGATCTTATATCAAAAGGTAGATTTATAAATTTAAAATAAATAAAAATGGGTTTAGACTTTAGGGTCAAACATATTTATTAGTTCATCCCAATTACCATTTATTCATTGAACTTATGCGCCTAGACATAAATGGTTTACAAACTTCAAAACTATGACAACCAATATGGGATAAAGATTATACTTGCATTGTAGTTCCAACTTGGGATGCAACGAAGGTTGAAAGGTAGACAACAAGTTGTAAATCTTTGGACATTACTCCATTGTCTCTAAGACACAATGAAATTTTATAATCTTCCACCAAATACATCCAAAGCCACAATAATTTCTCAAATTGGTTTTGAAATGAGTAAGATATGTCCTTTGGTATTGAAGGGGTCCTTTGGGCTAATAAAACCAATTTGTGACTTAAAGTTCAAGATCTTTCATCATTGCTCTATTGTTTTTGAACCTTAAAAATATTTTGTAATTCTATACCTATCACATCCAAAGCCACTAAAATTGTTCAAATTGGTTTTGAAATGAGCAACATTGCCTTGCAAATTGAAGGGGTCATGGTTTGGTAATTTGGGCTACTAAAACTAGTTTGTGATTTGGAACTCACTTGATTTTTAGTCATTTTTTTGTTGTCTTTGAGCCTAAAAAACATTTTGTAATTCTACACCTAACGCATCCAAATCCATAAAAAATGTTCAAATTAGTTTTGAAATGAGTAATATATGCCCTTCAAATTGAAGGGGGTCATTGTTGGTTTAAACAAATAAAACCAATTTTAGTATGGGAACTCAAGTTATTTGGTATTGTATTTGTACAAAATAAAATCTATATACAATATTGTATATATATTAGCACATTTGCACAAATCAAAAGTGTAAAAATAATCCATTTTGAAGGATGGAGGAACAACGAATTACACCATAGTTGTAAAGGTGATTGAAAATCATCTAAAATTCAAATGTAGTTACACATGCAACCGCTTGAATTGCATGCGACATCCAATTGCATCCAATTGCAAATGGGTTGGTTGTAAATTACATGATTCTTTCTAGTGCCAATTATGTTTATTTAGGTTGTAATTATGGGGATTTGAACCTTTCACCTCCATTTTGAAAGTTCAAATATTAGAAGAAATTTTTTAATTTATGATTCCATATATGATTGATTTTGTAGTCATACTGGACATTATATGATTAAGGGGCCTTAGTCATGATGCACAAGTTGTTTAGAACAAAAAATCATTGAATGTTCTATATGATATTTTTCATCCTATAGTCATAAAAATTAATTATCAAGATATATATGACAAATCATAAAGGATAGGTCATCTATATTGTCGAGGTTTTACATAATGAATGATTATAATATGATTGGTAGACAATGGACCATTTGACTGATCAAATTTGTACCTAAATTAAAATAATTTAGTGGATAATAATAATAATAATAATAATAATAATATTTAAGAGCTAGGTAGGTCAAAAAAGGCAAGTAGGTAGGTGGTAGTTTAGCCTATGTAACCTAACCTACATAACCTACCTACCTTAATTTAGCCTATTTACCCCAACCCTTTAAGAATGCATGTAGGTTGCAAGTATTAGGAATTGAACCTTACACCTTCACATTGATAAATCAAGTCTTCTACGTACACCATCAAAAGGTGTTTAATTTTTGTCAAGTTTTTTATTTCACGTGTTTAATTCATATAAATACAAAATATGAAAGAGGTAGGAAACAAGTTGTAAGATGGTAATGAGCAGGTAGGTTTTAAAAGGCAGGATGTATGTGGGTACATAAGTGGGTGGGTGGGTAGATAATTAAGTAGGTTGACATGTGGGTGGGTGGCACTATGAAAATTCTATGTAGGTAGGTAGGTAGGTCACAGGTAAGTACATAGGTATGTAGGTTCTAAGACCTACCAACCTCTAGTTATGTACAACCCAATTAGCTATTAAAATAAATATTTATATTTATTTATTTTATCAAATACAATTAATATGCCATGTGGAAAATTGTGATTGTGCCATGTGTGATAATCTTGAACCATCATTAACAATCATAATGGATGATGGAGATCAACATTTCAAAAAATAATAATTTACATGTCCAATTTTTTTCATAATGCCACATGTCAAATTTTAATGGATGGATGACAATCAATGACATCATTATGAATCATGGGTGCAATTATAATGGAGTTGCATAATATTTCAAAATGAGTTGTTTTAACAAAGTAGCAATGAGTTGCCATGTATATATGATAAGTTGCAACTTTGCAATTCATGCAACTTGTTTATTAGCATTCATGATGTATAAATATAGCGACTTGTAAATGTTTAGTGCAACTCAAAAATTGAATTGCAAGGCTAATTGTAAAACACCTTTTTTTTTCATAGTGTGGGTGTTAACGGGTTTTTCTATTCCCATTAAGGTTGTTCAACTTCTAATTTTTCCAACATGTTCCGAAAACAATAAACATGTACATTTAAACAAAAAAAATTAAAACTATTTATAAATCCTAAATTAACATGTATTTAATTTGCACATAATTTCAAGAAAGATATTGCTAAAGTAAAAAAATGTTTTCATGTTTTCAATGAAAGATAAACACAAAATCAAATTAACATCAAAAGTCTCTTACTTGCTGTAAATATCCTTTCCTA
>Ga0209208_10013310_pt1 | contig 10290 bp, 10 predicted proteins | sample S1TSphfallax_3_FD_187694 | JGI IMG/M metagenome (GOLD analysis project Ga0209208, IMG submission 187694) | Host-associated microbial communities from peat moss isolated from Minnesota, USA - S1T2_Fd - Sphagnum fallax MG (SPAdes) (version 2) | ecosystem: Host-associated > Plants > Peat moss >... | reverse complement strand
CCCTACGACCTACCTACCTACCAAGATGATGAAGCAGACGAAGAAGAAGAGTCGGAGAGGAGAACCGGCCTCTGCATTTTAATTCACCGGCAGAACCGGTTCTGCCATAGAAAATGCAGGCCGGTTCTGCCGGTGAATTAAAACGCAGAACTGTCGCGTCCACCGGCAGAACCGGTTCTGCCATAGAAAATGCAGGCCGGTTCCGCCGGAGAATTAAAACGCGGAACCGTCGCGTCGGACAGACGCACGCACGGACAGACGCACTACGTGAATTTATATATAAGATAGGCTGACGTTGGCCAGGCCTACAGGCGATCCTAGCGCTCGCAATTTCATCTTGATCTGCCAGAGCGATCCAAACAACCCAAAGCCCCAAAACCCAGAATTAATTCAGTTCTGCCCAAAACTTTCCGCGCTCATTTACAGTAAACGCATCTGTGATCGCTCACTCAACCCTGGCCCATGCAAAAATATCTGTCAACAATTTCTAGACAACCCCATCACGTGCCAAGTTCTCGAGCACTCACATTCCACGTCACCTTCGCTGCTTCACCATCGTCACCTTCGCTCCTTCACCATCGTCACCTTCGCTACAGACTAAGAGACATCTGTGATCGCTCACCCAACCCTGGCCCATGCAAAAATATCTGTCAACAATTTCTAGACAACCCCATCACGTGCCAAGTTCTCGAGCACTCACATTCCACGTCACCTTCGCTGCTTCACCATCGTCACCTTCGCTACAGACTAAGAGATTATATAACAAAAGGTTATGCTGCAACCCCTTAGCATACATACACTTTAGGGCATAATTTTGAAACTACGCAGGCACTTTGAATGGAGTTGAAGCGTTCTCTACTTGTAACCTGTGGTGAGCTTCATGAGGATTATGCTCCGGCCTACAGGTACGTTTTCAGGGTTTTCAACTGTGTGGATGTTGACGTTGATCCGTTGTTCGCAAATTATTGTGGATGACGACGTTGTGAATGCCGACGTTTGAAGATGAGGCCCTCAGAGCACCTTTACCGGCGCTCAGTATGTGGCCCTTGTCAGTTTAGTTAAGTAAATTTTTTTCAATTTTAGTCATAAGAGTGAAATTGGGACTCCAATAAGAGTACTTCTGAAATATCAGTGCAGGTATAAATGTTTTTTCAATCGGAACTACAAAAACATCGGCCCTGTACAAAACAATCTATTTCACGAATCAGGAGTACCTGATAGAATTTGCTGCTCCTCTTTTACCTGCCTCAACATTATTTATTTGTTTTTCTGGGCGAAACCCAATTTGCTGAGAGAACCTGACATGTCTTTTACTTTCTTTCGTCTAAAATTGTTGTACAGTGCACCTGTGGAGGTGCTCTCACATGATCCGTAGTGCAAACGCAGCGAGGTGTGTGAAGCACAGCTTTGAGCCCGAGATTGTGCATTCGCACAGGCTCTGAAGTAGATGGAGGTTCTGATGTTCAGAGAGGAAAGATTCCGTCCAAACACAAAACCTAGTACCTAAACCTTTAGCGGCTTGAAATTTAGCAATGGCAACCAGTTTTGAAGATCTTCGCAGAACAGTACAATCTGTGGTCCATAAGCTCGCTTCCTCCGAAAACAAGGAGTCGCAATTCAACGCTCGGCAATGTGAATTTCTTCAACAAAAAGCCTCCGAGATTGTACCCATACTTGACCATTTTGAGTATACACTCCGCAAGCACGACTTACACAGTCCACAGATGTCGTGGGATCCTCCTAATTGGATTCCAGCCGCCATGGAACTTCAGCGGGTGTTGAAAGATGCTGAGGTCCTCATCCAAGAATGCAACTGTGATAGGGATCAGTGGTTGCAAGTAGAAATCAAGCGAGGCAATTTGAAAGAAACGTTTGCAAGAATCATATATGACTTGGAGTGGCACACGTTCCTGTTGTGTGGCCTGTTCGTACCAGAGAACTCCGCTTTTCATCCGAACTGGGAAACATGTGACGGAAACCTGAGGTTGAACGAGTCTTTCATCTTGTCAGCGGCAGCAGAGTGGGATCGAGAGACTTTGCGGGAGAGTCTAACGAGCTCTCATATTTGTGATGGAGAGATCTGTAGAGCAGATCTCGGTGAGAAATGTCTAGCCAAACAGGTACTTGATAAACTGGATGCAGAAGAGCAAGTATCGGGGGATCCGAAAAACTTCAGAGTCTTGATGCGTCTATTCTTGTGGGTTAAACCGGAGCACCTTCCCAAAGGGAAAAAACTTGGAAAAGGGGGCTTTGCTACAGTAAGAGAGACAGAATGGCTGGGCCAGAAATTTGCCCAGAAGATGTTCTCCGACGGTACCGCTTACAACACAAGTTTCAAGCAAGAAATTGCTGCTATGGCTGGACTCGACCATCCCAACATCATCCATGCCGTGTGTTGCGCAGAAGACAACCGTCGCTTGTCAATTGTTATGGAACTCATGTACAAAAGTTTGTATGATTTGTTGCATCAGGATTGCACTAGCCCACTATCCATTTTCCAAGCCATTGACCTCATGTTGCAGATCAGCGAAGGACTTAGGTACGTCCACAGCAAGAATATAGCTCACCGTGACCTAAAGTCACTCAATATTCTGGTTCGATTTGCTGATCCTCAACCCGAGATAAGATCAGACGGCATGGTCAACATCACCACCAACACTTTGTTCGTTGCCAAGGTTGCTGACTTCGGTCTAGCAAAGGTGAAAAACACCAGCACTATGCGAGGCCGTCAGACAGAAGATGTCGGCACTACTCTATGGATGGCTCCGGAAACCCCCCATGTCGACGCCATGGGATGGCACTTAGATCGCTTCCACCCCATGAAACTAGACGTTTATAGCTTCGGAATCATCTGCTACGAGATTCTGTCCAGAGAAGACCCATTTCAAGGTGTAATGAGAACACACCTCAGAAGTTATGTGCAGGCCGGGAATCGACCACAATTGCCGGATGAGATACCGGGAAGACTGGACATTCTGATCAATAACTGCTGGGATGGCAACCCGCTTTATCGCCCGGATTTCGCTGCAATCTGCACGGAGCTTAGATTCATCAAACTTGGTCTACTCTCAGGAGGTAAGCATTAGGGTTAGGTTACATTTGACCCTATCTTCTCACCCTCCTTTTCGTTTCTTTGCCTTGACCCTTTAATGCTGTCTTTGACCGAAGAAGAGGCAGTAGTCCATAAATCCTACATAGTAATGAAATTTGAACTGAAATTTTTTCTACATGTTTTCGATTAGGTTATACACCGCCTCAAACTTTTCTGGAACAATATTCTAATACTTCTGGAAATGTTTGGGATTTTTATAATGTGATTTACTTTTGAGAATGTATTGCAAATACAAATTAAATAGGAAGATTTCTTTCTGAGAAATTCACATTAACATTAAAACAGAGTTCTTTTAATGTGCTCCAAATTTCAAGTTCAGCACATGTTTATATTCAAAATTCTGATTTTTTTGGATTTCCTAAATTGAAACTCCCCAACCCTTAGTCTTTAAAATCACAGAAAGATGGAGGTTAAAGTAAAAATTGCCAAAAATTGGATTTCTTGAAACCCAGCCCCAATCCGTTCTTTAGACATGAAAGCTAAATTTGCCATCTTCTTTGAGGAAAACCTGAAAAACATGATCTAGTTGCCACTTTTTGGCTCCTTGGGCAGTAAAGGACTAACCTCTGCAGAACCCTCAAGTTCATTTGAAGGACTGTATTTGTCAGTTTATACATGATGTTTGAACAACGGTAGTAAATACCAGCATAACACCTACTTGTAGAAATTGTATCCTACTCCTAATTCAAACCACATTAAATGGTTACATTTCCTAAGGAATCTCTCATAAGTTTGTTGAATAGAAGAGAAATACAGTTAAGTATGTACACCAAAAAATGGCTCCCTAGTCTTTTAGGGGTTAATGTCTCTCTTTACCTTTTCTCTTTCAAATTATTTGTTGTCTTCAAGTTGTTGACTTGCTGGTTTCTTAATATGATTTGTAACACTATTTGGGAAATAGAAGAGATGTATCATTGTTCATTGTAGATTTTCATGTTTGATTGTTATTTGATAAATCTATTAATGGGAAAAAGGATCTAATAATTGCTCATGTACATCATTAGTATAGCTCCTTAGTGTTCCATTGATGCCATCATCAACATTTCCAGAATAGGTAGTTAAACTTGTGCACAAACAAAAATTTTAAACAGGGTATTTCTTGTAAGGATGTATAATAGGGGACCTACATAATGTAACCCTTCAAAATGGCCTCTAGATTATGTCACCTTTTTCTTTTTTCTCAAACAAGATGATAAAATTAGCATTTTGTGTCACATGGGTGACTAGTCAAGGAATATAATGGTATAATTTTTTTTAATTGACAATTTATGCTTTGAATTTTTTATTTTATGCTTTTCAAAGGGAAGGGGTTCTTAAATGTACACATGCATTCGAAACTTTCAGGTACATTCAGAAATTTTTGTAAGTCAAATTTCCTAAACTAAAGATGGTAATTTATATTGCTAGTGTAGTTTGTCAAGAAAATATTTGAAAATTTTAGAGGAGGTGTACAACCCAATAGAATGCATGTAGAAAAATGTCATTATTGTGTAGGACTTATCGCCTAGTGAGTGCTAAAATAGTCACTAACAGCATTTTTAGTAAAGCCTACAAAAAAATTGGATGTAAGCGAGATGAAAGTCAATTTTGTGTATTTCACATACTCTTTAAAAAAACACCTCAAGCAGAAGCACTATATGCCTCTTCATGCCAAATGAACATAAAATATTTTCAAACTATTGAACAATTAATGATTGCATCTTCATTAGCCATGGAAAATAAACTTGAAATTCATGTAAATCTCTTAAGAAGTTGGAGTTCTTCTCAGGCATATATAGGGCCATAAGATAGGTCTACCAAATTCTGCCACAATATACTAGGTACATTCATTTCAAAGCCCACATCTAGGTGAGCTAAATCAGGCTTAAAGTGGAGCTTTTTAATATGCCTACCTTGTATCAAACCTAACGAAGATGCTCTAACAACATGAGGTGCCGTTGCACCATATTTAGCATGTCCACTTAATGGCCATGCGTTTGTAGAATTTATAAGACATAATGTGTTTTAAAAGTTATCCCATGTATTTCTAATGGATCATGATGTGATGTTGATAGGTCTGAACATTGCAAACAACATTGAACTCAATTTCAAGCGCGGACCAATCAAGGTGAGTGATCCAAATTATAGCTATTGTAGATTGATGAATATGATTTTCATACTCCATTCATGGATTATGTCAAGTGGCAAATTTTAGAACCAAACCCACAAAAATATTTTAATAAACTTGACTGCATTATTTTAGATGATATGTTAGTGTACTTATTGTTTTGTTAGTTGTCCTACATCTGATCAAATTAATTCCAATGGATGTTTGTAAATTCCAAAACCAATTCACTAGGTACAAGGGCCTTGGGGAGGCGATGGTGGATTACCGTTTTGTACTGGAATAATCATAAACATAAAACGAATAAGGCTGCAATATGATGCGGAAGCGACTCACATTCATTGTTTCAAGATGTATTACAGCATGAACAAGACAGACTTTCCTTATGTTGTTTATGGCTATGATATTCTTGGCACAAAACAAATAGATGTGAGATTCTTAACAGAATCATGGTGAAGTTTCCTTTTCCTCTTTTGATGCTTTGAATCATGACTGTATACCATGAATATTAGGTCCCAATCATAAAACATCCACATTAAGTCACTTTCAGTGATGGTATGATTGAAGGTATTGGAACTTCTACTATTACTTTTCAAAGTTGAAAGTGATAGTCGAAGTATTAGCATATTACAACTTGAGGTCTCTCATTATTAAAATGCTCATTTTAACTGTTTTATCCATGTGATGTTTAATCCACATGTGCTCCATCTCATTCTATATCCTTCCTAATTGCTTGAAAGTATAGCCACATAGTAGGTTTCACGAAACTTTAACTATTGTGCACAATGTTCATATTATTAATGATTTGAACAAGTATATCAAATACTTGAATTGAGCATGCCTACATTTCTGATCAAAACTTGTACCATACTTGTGCAGATTGACATTGACGAGCCATCTGAGTATGTTACACAAATTGAAGGATCCTTTGGCACCTCACTGAACTCACCTCATATTCTTGTAAGTACCTTAACAATACATACAAATAAGAAAACACATGGTCCAATTGGAAGAAGCAGTATGACAGGGACTGAGACTAAGTTCAAGAGTAGCTTTGGTAGGATCGTGGGTTTCTATGGAAGATGTGGACATGGTCTTGATCAGATTGGTTGTTTCATTGCACATGGATATTGAATAGGGAAATGCAAGATGTTAGGGAATGCCATTTCCCTAAAATCAACTTGCTAACCCCTCACCCTTGAAACAATGCTCATCCACAATTTTTTGGATGAAATTGAATATTTAGTTGTATGACGTGGGGTCCCAAAGTATTAAAACAATTCAAATATGGTTGCTCAGCAGTTTGGAGTTAAAAGCCTAGGTTTCCTTATTAAGCAGAATGTGGTTTTCATTATTTGTCATTATAAAGCAAATTTGAGGCAATTGAGGATCACTTTCATATTCAAAGTTTAATTCTATGATGTAGTTGTGTCCCATACTATTAATCTCTAAGAAAAGAATTTAAAGACAATACTTAAAGCAATTGGTTTTAAGGCAACATAGAACCTAAGCAGTTAGTTTGTAATATTTGGTTACATAGTTCATGTTCAACCACTAGATCTCACATGTCCCATCCTTTCTTGACGATCATAATTACCTGTCTTCCATTGCTATGAAAAGTTTGTAATTCCAGTGCCAACTTTAGGAGGAATTTGTTTTTGTTGGGAATTTAGTATTGTTCCATTTATCCAAGTACCTTGGCAAGTTTGACACACATTTGTTGAATAATCAATTAAATTTGAAATTTCCATTTCAACAAATGAAATTATTTTTTCTAAGATTGACTATTTTCCTTCACAAGTTTTTCTTGAAGGGAGAAAAAAATTTGAAAATTTTAACATTTAAAAAAATAATATAATTATTGTTGAAGTGGCCAAGGCAATGTTTTTTCTTTTCAAATTTGTGAAGTGGGTTGGTGATCTTCCACAAGAGGACTTTGCCAAATTTGGCAATAGAGGGAAGTAGAAAAGAGTGAAATTGTTATATTATACATGAATACACTCCAAGAGGTCACTTAGTTTATAGGGGGATTGGAAAATTCGTTGAACATGAGATTTGAAAATGTTGAGGTGGTTAATAAGATATTTTTTCAAATGATTATTTGGTCTTTGGACATGAAATTCATACAGATTGACATGTCCATACCACAATAGAAAGCAAGAAATAAAAAAGAAATAAGGGTTGATGAAATCATCACAAAGGCTTTATCTTGACATTGAACATGGAAATTCATTAAAAGATTAAAATGTTTAGTAAATGAAAATACACCAAAACTATATTGAATTTTATTCATCTATTTTACAATCAAAAGAAGGAAAAATTAGAAGAGACATTTTACATGTATTTTTTGACTTTAGATGTGTGCATATCACAACTAAAAATAAGAATTAAATGCCTAATAAAATAATCATATAGAATTTACCTTTCGGCATAAACGTAAAATTAGCAAATGTTAGGAAATTCATAAAAAATTGTAGATGGCTACTTGCACTTTGGACCAATGTTTTTTTCTTTTCTTTTTTTGGAAAATTTTCAATTCTTAAAACCAAAAATTTGGAAGTTTTAGTTTTTGTGATGTAATTTTGATCTATTTTGCTCATTTTGGGGGTAAAGTTCCAAAATGTTTGTGTAAATGTTTGATGAGGACATCAAGGCTAAATCTTAATGGGGTGAATTTTTGCATTGGGACTACCAAAATGATTCGATTAAATTGGAAATTTTTGGTTTTTAATGCAAATTAAAAAAATTGCAAAGTTTTAGAATAATTTGCCAAATTTTCAAAACCAAAACATTGGAAAAAGAAAAACCAATTTGACCATGGATGTGAAATTCATAAAGAACAAAAAGTCTCATGAAAATATGCCAAAAGTATATTCTAAATGGAAGTTTTAACTTTGGCTATGAGATTTCTTTTTTTTAATTTTTGAGATGTGCATTGTAACAATGACTAAAAATTACATGACTCAAAAAAAAGCTAATTTCATTTCAAATGGTATCATGTATAAAATGTATAAAACAATGTTAACAATTTTCAATCTTCAAAAACATAACCTATATTATTACAATGGTTTTTCTTTAAATATACATTGAACATTGTTGTAAATCAAAATACAAGCATGTAACATTCTGACCTAATATGCATTATGGGTCCAAGTTTCAATGTCAGAACCTGTCAAAAGTTATGAATCCGGACCAATAACCTTCCAATATTGCTTCCTCATTTTATGCAGAATATGCAGAACCATGCAGGGCCGAAAAACACGTGGAAGAAGACAAGAAGAGCATGATCCGGACAGAACTCGTTACGGGGTGTTTAGCGCCCCCACGTAATTGAGTCTTGGTGGTGGTGTACCATACGAGATATTTGGTGTGGAGCGTGGGTAAGGAAAGGCCCCAAATTCAGGATTTCGAAACTTTCTGACTGGCAACTGGGCCTACCGCCACAGCAACATGGGGAAGAATCCAGGCCAGTTGCCAACATGTTTCTGTACATGATCCACACGGACCACAAAAGACTCATTCAAGGAAGATATAATAGAAGCTCATGGTGTTACCTGTTGGTAATGGTACAGTGGGCCTTGGTTTAAGGTTACTTGTTTATAAATTATTTCATTTTCAATGTTATCTTAATATTATGTTTTGGTACTCTGTAAAACTATAGATTAGAAAATCATGCATGAGTGTAAAATGGTTATTTGTTTAGGAGTTCTTATTCTAACTAATGTTAAATGCATTTTCATAGTTGTTAGATTCTACTAAAAGGGGTTGAATTTTAGTTGCCTTTCACTAAATGCCTTGGATGGGTACTCACAAATCATTTCTACCTATTAATAAGGTGCTTAAATGAGGTTGAATTTGAGTTTTTAGCCTTGAGCACTTGCTTTGGTTATGTAGCCACCAACTTCTACCCATTAATTAGGTGCCTATTTCCAAGAAGTGGGGTTTCATTGGCATGACCCATCAATATTGGGTTTTATTTTTGTAAATTTTATGTTTTTGACAATCTTATATTGTTTATGATTATTTGTGAAAATTCAATAATAATTACATTTTATTTTTTTGAGAGAGAGAGAGAGAGAGATAATAGTAAACCAAGGTACCTGTGTGTCAGTGTACTAAACAATTGGGGGGAGGACGGGGGTGGTGCATTCAAAGTTTAGTTTTGTCCAGCCATCACAATTTTTTTGGAAACATTGGGCACTCCTCAAAGTAGAGGTGGGCTTAAAGGTAGGTGCCCGGTAATCTTTTCGCTTGGGCTAGGCTAATACCTATGTTAAGAGCTTTTGATACCACCAAAAAGCCTAGATGACGTAATGTCATTTCGCAATTTTTGAAGCTACAGAGCAAAATTTATCGATATAAGAATGATTTTTGTTTCTAGATATTAATTTTGGGTTGCATGGCACTTCACTTGGAAACAATGAATAAAGAAAGTTGTTGCCTTTCTAAAAATGATGTACTAACCAGTGTTGGTCTGGGATCCACTTTTGGACTTACCTGCCTAGTCCTCCTATTTGGTCCAAATTTTATTTTCGCCCAGTAAAGCTGATATCAATATTGTTGCAAGGCAGGTATGTACTAAACTTGAAACTAGTATCATCATTCATGGCCAATATTACCTCAGGTTGAATACCTCTCCTAACCTATATAGGTAGCCCAAAGTAGAGGCGTTCAAAAGATATATTCTGGGAGTGCCCAAAGTTTGATCCTTTGTTTTTTCTTGGCTGGTGTCCAATCAAAGAGATCCATCAACATAAAGAAAAACAAATGAATTGAACTTTGGGAGTCCCACCAACTGATTAATGTGAATCCGGATTTATTATACCACACACTACGAGAACCCTGAGGAAAGTTTTGAGAAAATATCAAATAAACAATCAGCATTAATGACATTGCAAAACCCTCTTGTTGAACCCTTGAAAATTATACGAAGAAACACTTAGCCTAATGGCCCAACATCATCTCCCTTCCACTAGTATTTAAATCTCAAACTATTTTACTTTTTAAAATGAGAAGGGGACAGGGACCAAGGGGTGTAAATGAGATTTTCCACTTTTCTCTTGGGGGGGGCGGG
>Ga0209208_10013308_pt1 | contig 10290 bp, 8 predicted proteins | sample S1TSphfallax_3_FD_187694 | JGI IMG/M metagenome (GOLD analysis project Ga0209208, IMG submission 187694) | Host-associated microbial communities from peat moss isolated from Minnesota, USA - S1T2_Fd - Sphagnum fallax MG (SPAdes) (version 2) | ecosystem: Host-associated > Plants > Peat moss >... | reverse complement strand
GACAGTTACCTGAGGGATTCCCATGACATTATGGCAAGCTTCAATCTGTTGCACCACCAAAGGCCTTGATGGTGCTGTGAAGACAATCTTTCCTGCAAGTGCAAAAAACATGGCAAGTATGACCCATGAGAGAAAACTTGATGAATCAATATGCGTAACTCCAAGGAAGAAGTAAAAACCCTCGCCACCAATACTCTACATTGCATTTTTCAAAGATCAAACATAGCATTGAGCCTTTAGTCAAAGTCATCAAGATGTAGGTGAATTTAGGAGTAAAATTGATGTGCAATGCTGGTTAGACAAGGATAATGCCCATCCAATTCCACAGCCACCATCAAGTGGCAGGAATAAAACTGCATACAGAAGAGAAAAAGTTGAGCAATCTTGACTGATCTCACATTAGCAATGCTGAGGCAGCCAAAGCCTTCTTCAATGATTTTTTCGAGGTCAAAAATCATGGAAAACCAAACCCTTAGAATCCAGACTCTTTGCAAGGTTGCAATGGCACAGTTGCCAATATCACAAGGTTGCGCACATGTTTGCAACCCTATCGAGCTTCAGAGAGACAGTAATGAGAAGGGATTTTCGACTTCTTCAGCTCAGAGGTTATAGGGTTTAGGGTAGCTCATAACAAAGAAGTAGCTGATCAGTCCAGCTATATGTCTTCCATAGGCGATTCCATCCTCCTTCGCAGACACAAACTGCATAAGTCTCCATTCAAACAATTTCGAATCGCGAATTTGCGTATTGGTCACAAACCCTAAGATATAGCTGGTATACAATCTTCTGCCTAAAAAAACACAAAACAACAAACATAGGACACAAAGGTAGCGAACAGGCTTACACCATCGTCCTCGTATTCTGATGCGATCGCCAGACTCAAGGAATAGGTCTGCATAGTTCTCGCAAACCAGCAGCACCAAAACGCGGCTCGCGGCGTCGTCGTCCCAGCCGTCAAGCGCTTCAAAACTCCTCCAACGAGAAAAGAAGACACTACCATCGAAACGAGAAACACAGGAGCACCCATTGGAAACAAAAAAAAAGGTTCCACAACAATCGTCTACACACACACACACACACAATGTCGCAATTCCTTAAGGGAGAAATCGACCCCAACGAAGAGAAATTCCTTGAAACCGTTGCAAGAATATGAAATCCGAAGACCCAGAAATGCAAAAACCCTGCGAGAAGCTGAAATCGAAAAACCCATCAACCCAAAAATGCTGCGTGAGACTCGGATCTCACAAAGGGAGGGAAGCATTTGCAGTTCGAATGTGATACCCGGGGGCGGGTACAATATACTTCTGACCAGGATGGTTAAGTTGAATGTCGTAACCCCGGACGTATATGGAAGTAGAGGTTTTGGGGCGACCTTTCATGCGCTCTATTTAGATCTATTTAGATGATCTGGGCATATAATTTTTGCTCCAACTTGACTGAATGCATGAGTGACAACCTGAGTCTTATGTGTGCATACAATGCATGAACATTATGTTTTATAGAAGGACATCTATTTAGATGACATGGGACATGTTCCATAAAAGTATGTATCTAGATGTGAAGTTTTAGATCTAGTATGGAAATTATTTTGTTTGAAGTTTGAACTAGTGTTGGAGTGGAATCAATTTTTTTATATCTAAAGTTAAAAGTTAGACATTTTGAATCTATTAAACATAATTTTTTTATCAAATGATTTTTTTAAATGAGTATTTTGTTTTACAGTTTTTTTTTTTAATTTCAAAATTTTGAAATTTTTATATGATTTGGTTTTTTAGTTCACCCATTAATACAAATCTTGTCATTTATAACATGTCATCATGTAAATGTGTATAATAACTAGGTGTTGTTTGTAATTAGATTGATTATGCTTGTAATTACAAAATTGGTATTGTATAATTTTTATATCATATAGTTGTGTGTGCAACTAAAATGTAACTAATAGTGTATAAAATGGACACATGTTATAAAAATCATGGCCTAAGCTAATACATATTTATATTAATACACTCAATATATTTACCTATGTTATGTATAGTAGTTTTATACATTTAATACTAAAGTAACTAATGCTATTCAAAGCAAAACATTAGTTGAACTTAAATTAAATTCACATTAATCAAGGTTAAAGCTAAGTTAAATCTTGGTTAAATTAATTATGAAGCTAAACTAACTATGGCTAAACTATTGAAAAAATAAATTAACCATGGTTGGTTGAACCAACATTCATTTAGACATGGTTAATCTAGCCAAAATAATTATATCATAATATTATTAATCATTATAACTAATCATATATAGTATGTGTGTGTGTGTGTGTGTGTGTTTATATTCATAATTACTAATATTATTACTTGCTAATGAAAATGATTATTATTCAACTTTTAAAATAATAAATTTCATTTTATTCTTTAATTAAAAATTATTTAATATATATTCTATTAATTATTAGTACATATAAACATTAATAGGGAATATTTAAATTATTATTTTATTATTATCATGAATTGTTGTTGTTATTATTCTTGAATTATACTATTATAATTTTATTAATTACATTAGTCTACCTTTGGGTGGGAGGTTACACTAGTTAACCTACACTATGTTTTAATGATATAGTATTATATAATAATAATATAATTAATTTTCAATACATTATTTTAATTTTTATAATTTTTTAATTACGGTAATGTATTTGTGGTTAGTAAGCTACATTAATTAGCCTATATTTGTATTTATTTATACTTATTACCATCATTAGTTGTTAATAAAAAAATTTCTTCAGTAATTTTAACTATATTATTAATTTTAATAATATATTTGCGGCTAGTAAACTAATAGGTAAACTAGGTTAGTATGGCATAGGTAGCATGTAGTATTTGCATGTAGGTTGCAACTACATTGGTTGCACTTACAATTGAGTTTTTTATCCCATACTTTTGTCATGCATTCCAAGTTTGCACACTATATAAGTAAGTGCATTTCTCTTGTTCACAAATCAAATGCCATTTGGGATGGGCCAATGAAAAAGGTTCAACCCTAAAGGCTAAAGGTGAAACCTAAACACAAAATTGGATTATTTTAAACATGCATAATATCCTAACCCTACCATCCTACCTAGACTTTTGACCTACCTATGACTTACCTACCTATCTCCCTTCCTACCTATGGCCTACCTACTTAATTAACTTTAAGAAAAAACAATGGCCTTTATTTATTATTTAATTAAAATTTTATATTTATTACTTTAGGAAAAATATTTAATCATAAAACTTGGGAAATTGTTATAATTTATATTAAATCACATTTAGTGGATTGAAAAGACCTTTCAAAAATAAGATGGAAATTTATTATTCATAATAATATTTAATTAAAAATGAAAAAATGTATAATTATTAATTATTAAATTTACATAAATTTCAATACTTTATATAAAAATTAAAGATGTTGTACATGATAGTATTTTTTAATATATTGCATATTTTATTTTGAGTCAAACTTAAATATTTATTTAAATATATAAAACATTTGTACACCATTTATTGATTCACTATATGTTTAAAAGGCAAATAAATCAAATATTTAATTTTACATTGTTTTTAATATTCTTTAAAAAATTATCTTTATTTTAAATATGTTTATTTACAAATCATTTTATGATTTGTTTTTTCAAGACATCATTCTTGTTCGAATGTATGAAATAGTAAAGATTCAAATGCATTTTGAATCAAATAAATTGATAGTTTGTTTTTTAAAAGTCACATATGTGTACATCTTGGAAATATATATGGACAAAATATGAATAGAAAAATGGTTTTGTTGGCTACCTTTGTATGGGACAAATGATGATGTGGGATAATGTTGTAATGTTTCCCTTTCATTAAATTTATTCCATATCTTTTGTCAATAAGTTCAATTTTGTAAACTATATAAGTAGATGAAAAAATATTGGTCCACACATAGTACATGCATTAATTATATTCAAAATGCAAATATTACTTCTAATGAGCCAATAAAAAAAGATCCTACTTACCTACTTATTTCGACATATTTATTTACATATACGTACCTACCTACTTAGACTTTTAGGCCACCTAGGCTTAAACTACTTATTTTAACTAGCCAAATTTTGTAAGCTAGCCTAAATTGTTTAAGGTTTTTAAATAGGCAAGGTTGATAAGTTATGTTAATAAATAGGTAGGTAGATTGTCAACATGGTTTTATTATGTTAAATACATGTTCCCATGTCATAAATCAATAAATACCTAATATTTAATTATATTTTCCTTGTATTAATAAAACTCACACATTTAATGGCATGAATTATTATGACCATAATTACTACTGGTGGCATAAGCCACAAGTTTGATTTCACTACATATCTACATAGTAATTTGTGACCTAGATTATTAGAAACACAATAAAATGTGAAATAATATATGCCATGTTTTTAGCATATTGTTTATTATCTTTGATATGAAAAACACGTTAATTTTTTCAATTACCACATCCTTGTTATTAAGCTTTTCAACGTTATCCTTATCATTCACAAGGCCTTTAATAATAAGCTACAAACTAGATTACATTCATTTTAAGTATCTAAAAGCTCTCGACAAATCCCAAAACAAACCTTAAACTCAATAATGCACAAACAAATCTAACAAGCATTCAAGCTTTTGAAATGGGCATTGAAAAATAAACATGGATTATCCAAATCCAATGTCAACAATGATAGTTCAAAGCAAGAGCAAGTAGACACACAAACTCTATGTTTCCGTTGTGGGGAATTTGAACAAAAAGTTCAACACATGCTCCAAGCACTATATTGTTGAAAGAATTACAACAACAAATGCTTGAACCTTGCACATGAACAAGCAAATGCACAAACTACATTTAAGTGAGAACAAAAATAGTACACACAATGAAAAAAATCAACCACTAAAAGGTAGGGGAAATGAACCCTAATTGTGCATTTTCAATTTCAAAACTTGACTATTAGGATTTCAAATAATATGTTTTGTGCCATGTGGCTAGGGAGTCTTGAACTATTTGGTCCTATGGTCCTTGGGGATACTTTTAACATAATTGTGCCCATCGCAAAATTGATTAATATATTTGTGGACTATTGCCACTTGAGCAACATCACAAAATTGACCAAAAAAATAAAATTAATATGATGTAGGTATCTTTTATGCATACTTTACAAAACTAAATAGTTTATGGAATTGTAAAGTGAACTTGTGGACTTTCACCCCTTGATAACAAGATTTTGTATGGATTTTGTATGGATTTCATGGTATATAATTGATTATGGTACATGGTATACAAATATAAATTAATCATATAATAAATATACGAATCACGTCCTCTTGAAATTGGATCCAAATCTTTTTGATAACATGTTAAAATAGTCTTGGATTGATTTGGTAAATTGTATGTCTTTTTTTCCATTCAATTCTTCCAACATTTGCAAAATTTCTTCCATTCGTGGTCTTTTCTTTGGGTCTTCCTGTAAGAAACAAATGTCATGAAAGTTAGATGTTTATTATTTAATTATTATACATTGCAATCAAACTGTGACAAAACATGCTCCAATAAATGGGACCACATGTTCATGTTTCAATATTCAATGATAAGATTTAAACACATTTCAAAAACAAATGTTGAAGCTACCTATGTCTTTATTCAACAACATCATTTTATCGACATTGAAAATATGATATTTGTTGACTATATATATCAAACATGAAAATGGTTTAAAAGAATTCCAAGTGAAATATGGTTTCTTGAATGTACTAATTACATGTATAAAACTTTTTAGGAATTTTTACATGTTTATTGAATAATCCAATTTTGTTCATTTCACATTGTTTTAAGTCTTCCATTAACCGAGGATTTTAGGTTTTTGAAATTCATTTGACCACAAATTGAATGATAAACATAAAAGATTTGGCACAAAAATTACCTAGATGCATTTAAGGGAAATTTGCAAAAGTAATTTGGCTTCAATTTTGTTAAACCCCACAATTGAATTTTTGATTATAACATTGAAAATTTGTTGAAATCCATCTTTTTCGACATTAATATTTTGTGCCCTTTGGATAAATTTGCGAATTTCAAGCTTGTCCAAAGTGAATTGTGATCCCTTCACAAGTTCAATCAATAATACTCCAAAGCTATACACATCACATTTTGGTGACACATGTTTTTGTTTTGATTTTAATAAAATCTCTGGTGCCATATATCCGACTAACCCTGGTGTTGAAGTTGAAGCCAGTGCAATATTCTGAATTTGAATTTGCCAAACAACATAATTCAATCATTTCAATGGGTTTTGCATCATTGAATATACATGATGAAATTAATAAAATCCACATTGAAAGTAGTGTAATAGGAAACATTAATTTATTTTTGAATTTATTTTCAATCACAAAAGTTTCAAAACTAGAATCAATGTGTGCGTAGATATAATGTGTATGCACATAATTAATCAAAAAGAAAAAATAGGAAGGCACATACCGCATTTTCATTAGTGTTTCTTAAAATTTTGGCCAACCCAAAATCAGCCAATTTTGGGGTGTAATCCTTATCCAAAAGGATGTTTCCTGGTTTGATGTCAAGATGAACAATGGTTGGATTACATTTGTGATGTAAGTATGCCAATCCTTGAGCAACTCCTTTAATTATGGACACTCGTTTGTTCCAATTTAAAAGCTTGTCACGAGAGAGCCATTGATCAAAAGATTTATTTGACATGTATTCATACACCAACATGTGGGTTGACCCTTGAATACAATAGCCCAAAAGTCGAACCAAATTCATATGTTGAGTTGACTCCAAAATGGACACTTCTGATGTGAAAGATTTTTTTGCACCTTCATTGTGAGAACCACTCCAATTTAAAACTTTAATCGCAATCTTTATGCCTTTCCAGTGACTTTCATACACTTTCCCAAATAATCCTTTCCCCAAAACTTTTGAAAAACTCAATTCATCATATGTGAAGCGTTGAATGTTCGAGTTGCATTGCAAGCACTCTATCATAGGTTGGTATTCGGTAAACATCCATTTCCACCAATATTGAGTTTGTAATATCAAATGATTATTTGGTTGAAGAACATGAACCTTTTCCATAATTTCCAATGCGATTTGATAGTTATTCAAACTCCAATTTGTGTCGGCATAAGTTATCAAAGTGAATGCATTGTTTGGGTCAAGAACATCAGCCTTGTCAAGGTCCTCCAAGGCTCCTTGATAGTCCTCCAACATCCTTTTAACATCTCCACAAATTCGCAAAATAAATGCATTGTTTGGTTGAAGAACATCAGCCTTTTCAAGGTCTTCTAAGGCTCCTTGATAATCCTCCAACATCTTTTTGACATCTGCCTGAATTCCCAAAGTAAATGCATTGTTTGGTTCAAGAACATTAGCCTTGTCAAGGTCCTCCAAGGCTCCTCGATAATCCTCCAACATCTTTTTGACATTTCCACGCCATCGCAAAGTGAATGCATTGTTTGGTTCAAGAACATTAGCCTTGTTAAGGTCCTTCAAGGCTCCTTGATAGTCCTCCAATAACCTTTTGACATCTCCACGACATTGCAAAGTGGATGCATTGTTTGGTTCAAGAACATTAGCCTTATCAAGGTCCTTCAAGGCTCCTTGATAGTCCTTCAACATTGCTTTGACATCTGCACGACATTCCAAAGTGAATGTGTTGTTTGGTTCAAGAAGATGAGCTTTGTCAAAGTCCTCCAAGGCTCCTTGACAATCCTTCAAAATCCTTTTGACATCTCCACGGATTTGCAATGTGAATGCATTGTTTGGTTCAAGAACATCAGCCTTGTCAAGGTCCTTCAAGGCTCCTTGATAGTCCTTCAACATTGCTTTGACATATCCACGCCATTGCAAAGTGGATGCATTGTTTGGTTCAAGAACATTAGCCTTGTCAAGGTCTTCCAAGGCTCCTTGAAAATCCTCCAACATTGCTTTGACATTTGCACGACATTCCAAAATGAATATGTTGTTTGGTTCAAGAACATGAGCCTTGTCAAGGTCTTCCAAGGCTCTTGGAAAATCCTTCAACACGTGTTTAACATATCCACGAGTTTGTAAAGTGAATGCATTGTTTGGTTCAAGAACATTAGCTTTGTCAAGGTCCTTCAAGACTCCTTGATAATCCTCCAATAACCTTTTGACATCTCCACGACATTGCAAAGTGGATGCATTGTTTGGTTCAAGAACATTAGCCTTATCAAGGTCCTTCAAGGCTCCTTGATAGTCCTTCAACATTGCTTTGACATCTCCACGACTTTGCAAAGTGAATGCGTTGTTTGGTTCAAGAACATCAGCCCGGTTAAGGTCCTTCAAGGCTCCTTGAAAGTCCTTCAAAATCCTCTTGACAACTCCACGGCTTCGTAAAATGGATGCATTGTTTGGGTCAAGAACATCAGCTTTGTCAAAGTCTTTCAAGGCTCCTTGATAGTCCTCCAACATCCTTTTGACATCTCCACGACTTTGCAAAGTGAATGCGTTGTTTGGTTCAAGAACATCAGCCCTGTTAAAGTCCTTCAAGGCTCCTTGAAAGTCCTTCAAAATCCTCTTGAGAACTCCACGGCTTCGTAAAATGGATGCATTGTTTGGGTCAAGAACATCAGCTTTGTCAAGGTCTTTCAAGGCTCCTTGATAGTCCTCCAACATCCTTTTGACATCTCCACGACTTTGCAAAGTGAATGCGTTGTTTGGTTCAAGAACATCAGCCCGGTTAAAGTCCTTCAAGGCTCCTTGAAAGTCCTTCAAAATCCTCTTGACAACTCCACGACTTCGTAAAATGGATGCATTGTTTGGGTCAAGAACATCAGCTTTGTCAAGGTCTTTCAAGGCTCCTTGATAGTCCTTCAACATCTTTTTGACATTTCCACGACTTTGCAAAATGAATGTGTTGTTTGGTTCAAGAACATCAGCCCGGTTAAGGTCCTTCAAGGCTCCTTGAAAGTCCTTCAAAATCCTCTTGACGACTCCATAGCTTTGTAAAATGGATGCATTGTTTGGGTCAAGAACATCAGCTTTGTCAAGGTCTTTCAAGGTCTTTCAAGGCTCCTTGATAGTCCTCCAACATCCTTTTAACATCTCCACGACTTTGCAAAGTGAATGTGTTGTTTGGTTCAAGAACATCAGCTTGGTTAAGGTCCTTCAAGGCTCCTTGAAAGTCCTTCAAAATCCTCTTGACAACTCCACAGCTTCGTAAAATGGATGCATTGTTTGGTTCAAAAACATCAGCCTTGTCAATGTCCTCTAAGGCTCCTTCACAATCCTCCAACATGTTTTTGACATCTCCACGATTTTGCAAAGTAAGTGCATTGTTTGGTCCAAGGACATCATCTTTGTCAAGGTCCTTCAAGGCTCCTTGATAGTCACTCAACATAATTTTGACATCTCCACACCTGTGCAAAATGATTACATTGTTTGATTCGAGAACATTAATGCTATTAAGGTCTTGCAAGGCTCCTTAATAATTATCTAACACCTTTTTGACATTTCATGACTTTGCAAAGTGATTGCAGTGTTTGATTCAAGAACATGAACATTGTAAATGTCTTGCAAAGCTCTTTGATAGTGATCCAATATGCTTTTGAATGAAATTCATGACTTTTCATTGTTGCAAAACTATTTAGAATAGTTGGATTAAACTTTTTAATAGAACCCCATTTGAAACTTAAGAATGTTGCGTTCATGTTTTGATTATTCACTACTTGAACTTTGAAACAAATTGCATTCATTATAACCCTCATACCATTCAATAAAAACACAAACTCAATTTTGACATTGAGTTCAAGATGATAGATGTTAGAATGTGAGACACATACTTACAAGTTTGGGAAATTGCAACAAAGGTGGCACTTGAATGACCTTGATAATTCTTGTTGTCCTTTCACATTAGTTGCTAGCCCAATGAAATGCATGCGAGGACTGTTGCAAAGAAGAGGATCAAGTTAACCCACCCGAATAGAGAATCATAATAAATGAACCTTTATGCAAATTTGAGCCATTATGCATCTAGGTCCAATATGCACGGTATTGTTATTGTTTTAAAAGACATGGAACCAAAGTTTTAGACATACTAGGGTTGACCATGAAAACATGATGGTATGTGAGATGCACTTACATTTGGCAATTGGATGATGAATACTCTTCTTGTTGCATTGAGCCATCAAGCCCTCTAAACGCATGTGATGCTGGCAATAGGGGAACAAATGAACCAACCTTGATAGAAATTTGGAGCAAGCACCTTGATGC
>Ga0209208_10013307_pt1 | contig 10290 bp, 10 predicted proteins | sample S1TSphfallax_3_FD_187694 | JGI IMG/M metagenome (GOLD analysis project Ga0209208, IMG submission 187694) | Host-associated microbial communities from peat moss isolated from Minnesota, USA - S1T2_Fd - Sphagnum fallax MG (SPAdes) (version 2) | ecosystem: Host-associated > Plants > Peat moss >... | reverse complement strand
TTTTTTTTTTTTTTTGTGGGGTCAAAAGCATGTATCTCAGTTCTGATTCCACACATAAATCAAATTGCTAACCGGGTTTCAATCCAATTCTCAAAAAAAGAAGAAAAAAAGTTGGTTTCAATTCCAATACAGGGTTTTGAAAATCAGAAACAGTTCCAATTTGGTTCTTACCATCTAGAGAAAGTCCCAGTTTGGTTTGGTTCTTACTAACTGTAACCAGAATTGATGGTTCTTATCTGAAACCAGAACTGAAAGTTTCGAGTGGGTACCAGTGTTTTTTTTTCCTGGCAAAATTTTATGCTATTTTGTAACAAAGAAATTGCGAAAATTTTGGAATTTTTTGTTTTATTAGTATAGATTCGACTAAATTTTCTATTTTTTTGGTTATAATTTTCCAAATTTTCAACATGAAAAAAATGAAAAACAGAACACTGGTGGGTACCTGCCCAACACTGGTTTGAACTTTGAACTAAACAAAAGGGGCAGAAGCATTATATAAATACATAAGTTTTCATTTGGTCTCACATTTTGAAGGTGAGATTATGAATGTGCACCAGCTGTTACCGTGAGTTGTGTTCAACTGTTGTGGGTTTGTTTGGTAAGGAAAAAAGAATTCCATTGCAAATAGAGAACAACTGTTGCTGCTTTGAACTCGTGCCATAAGGGGGAAGAGCCATTACACAATGACAAGACAAACACAGCAAACTGCACCACTTTATGCGACATTTTGCACCACTGACAATTGTTGCAAAATCTCTGCCAAAATTGTTCATAGCTTGTAAGTTTTATAAACAGAAAAAAAAAAGGCTCACACACACACACACACACACACACACACACATACCTTTTTCAATAAATTGTGTGTAAGAAAAAGAAGGGAGGGTGTGTGACAGAGATACACGGTACTTGGATATGTACTATGTATGTGATCACTGAACGTGTACCAAATTAGATTTTGTGCTCATTGGGGACAAGGTCATGGCCACTTCTGAGCACAATCCCTTCCATGATGGAGCCTGCGTTTCCATGATGTGAATTCTTTTGGATCTTCTGCAACCACAATTAAAGTGTGGCACAATCACACATCACCTTCAAAATTTGCTAATAAAAACTTTATCTGGGAAGTCCTCCCCTGTTTTGGCACCCAGTCTAGTCTCCACATTGGGTTCCATTTCCAGTCTAATTAACAAATAAGCAAAATCAGCAAAGTTGGATTCACTTCTTCTTTTACATCATCATCAGGTTTGTCTCCAGATCACATTCTGGTATGTAGGTAACCAGAGTCTCAAATAACAACCTTCATAACCACCGGTTCTTTGCCAATTCTTTCATGGAATTCATCCATTCCTCAAGGTTTTTTGATGGAATAAAAATTGATAGTTCATTGATTCCAATTTTTTTTCAAATCAAATGACAATCATGCCCTATCATGAAGCAGCATAATTCAGCTACATTCGTCATAGTCGACCAGGTGAACCAACACCCAGCAATGCACCAGGATGGATGTGGTGTGAACAAGAAAAACTTCTTTGTTGTATTTCTGTTCCATAGCTAACCATGGTACAGTGGTTAGTTATGTACCAACGAACCACCTTCGTCTACTTACCTAGTGGTAGGCTAGTCACCAAGTGCCTTGCCTACTTACATAGTAACCATTTACATTCTCTTCCTATATAGGGATGATACTTACCTACTAACATAGGTAGTTAGTGGTTACCTAGGTAGGTAAGGGAAGGGGTAAGTAGGAAGGTTTACAGAATAGGTAACCCCTGAGCAAACAAATGCTGAATGAGAATTCCCATCATAAGAGGCAGTGTCTCAATAACATGGAAACACACCATTGGATAAGAGCTCCCCCAGTTATATTACGTATGTTGCTGCCTTTTGACATTTTCGTACTTTCGTAATTCCTTTTTGCATGTTCTTGGCCAATGGTTGGCTGAATCTCATAACTCATGCTCTTTTCTGTTTGATAACTCTTAAACCCAACACTGCCGTACAATTGGTTATGTCTAAATAATCTGCTTAAGGTTGCTGGCTATCATGAATAGTCTCGATGCTGAGATGCCTTGACTCTTCACACCCCAAGGTAAAGTGCGCTCTTCCTGGTCACCTAGTCCATAATTTTCCCTTGTAAAGACAAGATTCTATGGAAACTGCCTGCCTACACCAAGTAAGGACAACTGTGCTTGGAAAGTGCCCTCAAATAACAATCTAAGAATCTCAGACATTGTGACTTGTTAAGTACATGAAAAGGCAGCACAACTCCCTTACATCCAAGTTTAGTCCTAAAGTCATAACACTTTTTTCTCACATGGGCTTAAACACCTCAACCATTGGTTCTTTTGTTCAATCTACTTTTGAAACACAGAAACCTGGGCAAGCGTGGTTGGTTTGCAACCAACCAAAGTGTGTCCAACCTTGCAAAACTTTATTGATAAACACACCATAGATTAGGAAAATGTACAAAGGGATAAGACAAAAGAAAAGGGAGAATTTACATGACGTCAAGTTAGTTCAAACTATATGTCAAAACTTATCAAGGTCAAAAATTAATCGCTAGTAGTAGGTCACATTGTATTTTTCCATATCAAAAATTGAATGCTTGTAATAAGTTGGTCATGGAGATGGGAAATGTGCCATGAAGGGGTGGAAGTTGGGAAGTAATTAGGAAGAGCTATTGCCTAACTTAAGATGGAGGATGTTTGCAGCCTTTACAATGTGATTTAATTTTTTTTGTCGAAAAATAGTAACCAAGACAGGAAAAAAAAAGGCCCTTTAGTCCTTTCAAACTCCAAATGGCATTGGCACAATTGTGTAAAAACACATTTGCCTCCTTATGTAGACATTCAAATACCTCCATTACTAAGGAGAGGAATTGATCAACATAGTGTTAATCATAATAGCACCACTTTGTAAATTGAACAACATCAAAAGCAGCAAATCCTTGGGTCGCACAAGCTCCGGGAAATAAATCTACTCATGTTGGGTCAACAACAACAATGTCGATTAAGGTGCGAATGCCATCTTTGGTGAACATAATGTCAACTTGTCAATGAGAGGAGTTGAACATATTTGAAAAAAGCACATGTAGTTGTTATCGCCCCACATGGAAACCAACATCTCATGCAATGGTAACAAAGGTATCGCGAATTATATCATGGGTTCTTATGCGTTCATTGCCATGAATACAACGTAAAAGGTTGATACTCATAGGGTTGATGGATGTGTGCACACACATCGAAAGATACCTGCAATTGAGTGATGGGGCAATTCAAGTCATATTTGAAACATTGTGGAAAAAATCAAGGAAATTAGTTAAAAGCTTGGGAAAATTAGTCGAATTGTAAACCAAGCACCCACACTTGGGCCAAAACATGATAAAATTCGAGCATGATGGGCTTCAAACATCTCGTCAGAAAACATGTTGAAAAGGGTACGATGGTGTAGACACTCCAAGATGTAATCTTGAAGTTGAACCATTTGTTGCCCAATGAGTTATTCAAATGAAGGAAAACATGCACAAGCTAGGGGCGATAAAAGATCACATGCCACCTCGAGGTGTTGTTAAAAAGGGAAGAACTTATTATTGACTCGTGCTAAGGCTTCAAAAAGGACGAGATGTTGATCAACTATAAACCTAATAGCTATGATTGAAATTACAAAAGCCCAACTCCCTAAATAAGTTGTTAGGGTGATGGTGGTCATCGGTATGAACCTGATGCCATCGAAAGTTATTGGGAAAGAGGCTTGTTTTCATGCTAGAGGTCTTTTGAAATTGTCAAAGGATCTTGGACTTAAGAAGCACCCAAAAATTTGAAGGAAGGAGGAGTCAAAAAAACTAAAAGATTTTGTGAAAGTGGAAAAGGGAGGTGTACATTATAAAATATACGAAGGTCGTTGCATGAAATAATGAATTAGAATTCCAAAGGCTACCTGAACATCACCTATTCTAGCAACCACATGTCAAACATCCTCTAACATGGCATCTTTGATGAAGGATGATGTGAATGATGAAATGCCCAATAGAATTCCCAAAATTTTAATTCCTTCTAATGGGGTGGTAAATTTAGATGGGATGTTAAAGTCAAGCAATAGGCTAGAAGGTGACCATGCAAAACATTTATGAGGTTGGGTAGAAAGACCTATCACATGGAGTTCAATCTAGAAATGTTCATATGCGAATGATATAATAAAAAGGGGACCTATGATGTGAGTGTCATATGCAATGGATGGAAATAACGAAGAAAGGAAATGATTGGTTGTAGAACGCAAAGCCTTAAAATGGGCTAATGTGAATAGTGCCCCTCCCAAGGGATCACCTTGGTAGGTTCCCATGGCAAAGGGGATGATTATGACATCATTTTCATGATTATGATGGTTGTAAAACAAGGGAGACTCAAATGCATAACATGCACAAACAAAGGGGATGAGTTACATGATGTTTCCACATGTTGCACAAAGTTCTTGAAATATGACCCTTCTTGACACCAAATTGAAGGTGTTTGCCACATTTAGTTGAATAACAACCTAGTCTTGGTAATGGTTTAAAGTGCACATGATGCCATGGACTATTGCTTCACAATCACCTTTAATTGTGATTCCAAATTGGTGTGGGGAGAAATTTTTTGCAAAAGCATCACAAAATTAAAATCATAAGGTGCAACTTGTGAATTGATACGGTGTTTCCTCCACTACAATGGGACAAACTCTACTTAAAGGCTTAGTGATGGTTAAAAGACGAGCCATGCAAAAAAATGTGTAATTTGAGGTGGAATGTGACTTTTAGTAATATAAAAACTAAGTTAAAATAATTGAAAGAATCCATTTATTGAAATTTTTTGGGTGAAAACAATCCTGAAGGTGTTAAAACACCATCCCCAAAAAACCACTTGTCGACAGATGGGGCATGCATTGGAATGCCAATTTGAAGGAATCAGAAAAAAGTTCAAGGTCTTGTTTTAGTTCATAATTTTCTAGGAAAAGTGAGAAGTAACCATTTGAATTAAGTTGTAATGTGGTGAAAGTTTAGGTGGAATTAGAGGACGTGCATGCAAAGGAAAATGGTGCCAATGAGTGGGTTGTTGTAAAATGTTCCCCTGCACATCTAAAAATTAGACAGTGAAAAAAATGTTTATGAGCTAGGGGATCATGTTGAGGAAAAGGCACTGAACTTGAACTTGCCGCTAAAGCTTAAGCTTGCAAAGAAATCTTCTCCTACAAGTTTTCCCAATCATTTGTTGGAAAACACTTGAATTAAATCTACATTTTCCTATGTTTCGTTACCCTGCCATGAGGGGACAAAGTGAAACACCATTAGGGTAATAAGAGGAGCAAGTGCCAATCTGCCACATCATAGGGGTTTTGCGCAAATATATCTAATGGAAAACAAAACGCCACTTATATGTTAGGTCATAGAGCAACAAGGATGTACTTATACAATAAAAGACAACGAAAGTTTAAATGAAAGGACTTGAAAACATCTAATGACAAAACCCAAGTCTAGGTTGATGTAGGTGGGGTGGGAACAAAGGAAGGTATTGAGTCAGGATGGTCATGGGGATTAAATGAATTGGGTGTTTGACAAGAATGTTGATGACAAGCTAACCTTCAACTAATAAATTGGTGCCAACAAGTGGGGCAAAAGATTTTAAATTGAAATTGCAAACATGTTGAGGAGATGAGGGTAGGTTGGGGGGTCTAATCATGTGCAACTAGAGGGGTTGGTAGAGTGGAAGGGGGAAAAGGTCTTACATGTACATGATTAAAGGGTTTGAAAATGTGTAAAATTGGGGCTTCACATTCACACAAAGGGCTAGGGTTTGGTAAAGGGAATTAATGGGTGGTGTGTGGTTTATTACAATAGGAAGGGGAACCAGTGGGAGATGCATGGTTTGCATGGGAAATGGGATGGAAACTAGGTCTGTGGTGGCACATGATAAAGTAAATGGGCAATGGGCAATCGTAAAGACAAGGTTCAATCAACATGATGAACTAAGGGACATGGGACATTTGGTGCCCATGAGGAAGGAGGCCTAATAAAAGCACACGCCCCACCTATTAAAGAACTACCAACTATTATAAGGTAATTATCAATCTACAAAGCCAACCACAAAAGACTAAAGGGATCAAAAGGATAAATATAGGAAACTATTTGAGGGGTCCCTGGCTAAGGCATTATGCCAAAGCCAAACCTTAACTTCACTAGAAGCTTAAGTGGCATAATCATTATTGTGTTGGGCTCAACACAACCTAGACATCCTAATGCTAAAACATTATAGGCTTGAATCTTTGTTCCTAGTCCTAGAGAACTTGAAACAAATAATAATGCGCAAAAGTTTTTTTTTAAAATAATTGTGGTGGACTAAATACCCTCTTCACAAAAATCCCAATCCACTTTAATAAATATGTATAACATCAACAAAAAAAGATGTTTTTTTTTTTAAAGACAAACTATTCAATCAATAAGATTATCTTCAAGTTATAAGCCCACACATTTAAGAAGCCATTTTATTTTTTCATCTACCATGAGAACCTCGACCTTCGAAAAAAAAACCTACAAAAAATCCAAATTTTTTTCTAACAAGTTGATGCCCATAAGTTTTGGTATAGTGGTCAATCTTATTGAAATCCCAAGGGTTCCATTAGAACACAAGTTCAAAATGAAACAAAAGCCTTAACCAAAACAAAAACATTGGGTGAAGGTTAAAAAAAGTAAAAAGAACCCTTATTGAAATTTTTTCCACCAATTTTTTCTTCTCCGTCTATAACTACATGTGGTTTTGATCCTTACAATCCCCTCATTTGTCAAGTTGATATTCCTTGACTCCTCCTTTGTCTCCTTTCAATTGTCAATTTTCTTGTTGTCTTAAGAGTTTCCTTTTCCTTAGGGTAAAGAATAAAACTAACACACACAACTAACTCCTAAAAAGAAGAAGTAATAACATTGAATGATGATGTTAAAGACTAGTCAATTGTGCTATTTACACTTAAAGAGCTTTAAAGGGGTGGGAACTCCAAAAAAATTTTGGGATCCCCAAAGCCAATTCCTACAAGAAAGTAGGTAGGCCAAGCTTTTCCAAAGTACTATCTACATGTGGATATTTTCCTTTTTTTAAAAAATTCAAAATTTGATAATGTTCACACTAACATTACTTAAAAAATTTGAACTTACAACTATTTATTACAACTGATAATAAACCAAAAAGGAAAAGTAGGGAACGCATTGATTTACCTCAGTCTTAATTCCATCATGGTTAAGTATAAATATTTGAGAATTAATTTCAACTACCCAAAAGGAAGATTAATTTCAACTACACAAAAACTAATGAGTGAACTACAAATAACATGTAACAAATGTGAAGTGACTTTTGCAAATAGTGGAAGTTGGTTGTTTGTTATTTGAACTTTTGTAACTCACATTCTTTGTTACTTTCTTGATCTCTGACTTTAGATGTTGCAATTACAATGAGAAGTTAATTAAATGGTGTATAATCCATCATTTTTTTAGGTCTTCGGAAGTTGGTGCCTTCCACACCTTTTAGAACATAAATTATACCCCTCAAATGGAATTGGGTCCCTCCTTTGAATTCTACAAAGTTTATTAGGTTTTTAAGTTGGGGTTGAGCAAGGGGGGAAAAAGGTTTCATGACTCATAGCTCATGGGTATATTTGTTTTCTTTTCTTTACAATTGTCTTGTATGGTTATTTAATGTGTTGAAAGGGGCCAAGATAATATTGGAGTAGGGAGAAACTAAGTACAAAGTCCAGACTAATGTTGGGTAATTCTTGACTATTATTAACAATCACTAATTTCAGTTCTAAAAATAAATTAAAGCCATTCCAAATCCAGGTTTGATTCTTCAAAAAGAAATTCTAAATTTGGGTTATAGTTGTGGGTCTGGTTTTTTAAAAACAAAAATCTCGATTCCAGTTCTAATACAAAAATCTAGACATGGTTTTGGGTAACTTGGATCAAAATTTGGTAGTTAATTGCTGGTTAGCTTTTGGTTCTAGTGTAACTTATAAGTATGTCCTACCTTTTTATGGTTTATGGTGTGAATGGAAACATACATGTCATTGTCTAAGCGTAGAAAATTATCCATTATTTGTTTTTTTATCATTTGCAGGAATGCACTATGATTTGTGGGTGTTTTTTCAATGATGGCTTTGGTTTTATGGAGTGATAACTTAGGTATTAATATGGCATTGTTTTGTTTTTTGTGGTGTGGATGTGGATGATGTCATTGATGGAGTGAAGTTAAAAAAGATTGAAGATTAGTAGCAACACTCGATGGAAGTTAAACACCTATCCTTACTTTTGCTTTGTGTGTTCAAGTAAATGAACATCTCCAAGTTGGATTAGAAGGATCAATGTTGTTTATTATCATGGTTATGTTGGGGTGCCTTATGAAGTATGTGGTGTTGTTTGTACAAATGGCCTCATCCAAAATCATGATAGCTTTAAAAAGAGGAAATCTGAAGTGTTTAAATCCATCGTATGCATGTAGTCTTGCAAAGATATTTTTGTTCAATACAAACACAATATAATGAGTAGCAAGGATGTAAGGCAACTTTGTAATTGTATGACTCTTACAAGTTTCAATCCATAAGCATTGTGTTGTTGATGAATATTATATTTGGCATCTTCTATATTTTTGTTTTTGGGGTATGAAAGCTAGTTCTGTCTTGTGGGGCTATATTAAATTAGAGTTGGTCAGTTAGGGGTAATGTGTCATTAAATTGTAATTACATGTTAGATTCTAATAAAAAGGATATGTTTTTAAAAAAAATCCTTAGGTATTACATGAGTAGCAATTAATACAATTATTTGATAGGATATTGGAATTACTACATTAGAAATAAGATCCATTATTATTTGCATTACAAGTTTTGCAATCATCAACATTATTGGATTGGACCCCTTAGAGGTTAAAGTAGGGGACATAACAATGAGAGTGTCTCATAATGGTTTTGAGACTTGGGCCCAAGTCTAGATGAAGAAGATGCATAATGGTAGTAAAACCTAGAAAAATGTTCAATTTTGGGGAAATTTTTACTTTTCCTATTGCTTTTATTTCATTCATAGTTCCCATATTTAAATGTAAGGATTTAGTTCTTCGTAATGTGGACATATGGACTCATAATACAAGAAGATTTGAAGTCACAAAGTGTGTTTTTTTTGTTCTTGCGATGGAGGATTTGTTTACTTCTAGGGACAAGCTTGTTAAGGTAAAATATGCTTGATGTTTCTTCAAAGTTATGAATTGGAGAGATGGACATGATCAATATGGAGAAATTTGGTGGAATTTTGAAATATTTGAAATTGTTACATTTGTTATAAGACCTAAAGATTTTGGTGCAACGTCAATTAGATAAGAAAGCTAGTGGTTTTTATGTTCTTGGATCATCAACATTGATAACATAATGTTATAGTGTGTGAAGACTACTATGAAGGAGTTTATGTATGATGATGAAACATTTTGGAAACAAATTTCAAATCTAGATGAAAACTCTGACACCTTTTGTTTTGATTTGTTTTCTTCATGATGTTGAGAAATAGAAACCCCCACCTTATGTAGGAGACATTTGGAAAAGAACATATGGATAAATGCAAGTGAAGATCATGTTGATTTTTACAATAAATAAATAGTAGGAAAGTTGTTCCTTGAAGATGACAAGCCCAAAAGGTATGGATGAGTTGTTTTGGGATAAGGAATTTGAAGATGTCCATGATTTCGTTGAAAGGGTGGAGATGGCAGTTGAAGTAATAAGGATCAATGAAAAAAAACTATTCAAGACTGGTAGATTTAATTTGAAAGGCGAATTGAAGGAATGGTTCAAAAAGATGGTTATTGTTCCTACTAATTGACAAACCGTGAAAATAACCATGTTGTTGAAATATGGAACTAAAGATAAGGAGGAGATCAGAGTTAAATTGGATTTGATCAAGCAAGAACCCAAACAACAAGTTTAAGGTTATTATGATAAAACTAGTGGGTACCCGTTAATTGTTTCAACCAATTAATAACTCTGATATTGTATGATGCATATTAGCCAAATTTGAGAGGTGATTTTTGTCAAGGGTTGAAAGAAGCATTATATCACCTCCAAGCCTTTCTGCTTGGCAGTCAGGGAAAATACTATATACATTGGCAATTTCTCTGTTCCCTTTCTCTATGCCATTCTATGTAAACTTTAACACACATCATAGATACATGCATTCAAAGTGGGATCCACAAGAAGGCATTCTTATTTATGCTTTCATTTAGCTTGATGGTGAGTGCACAC
>Ga0209208_10013306_pt1 | contig 10291 bp, 9 predicted proteins | sample S1TSphfallax_3_FD_187694 | JGI IMG/M metagenome (GOLD analysis project Ga0209208, IMG submission 187694) | Host-associated microbial communities from peat moss isolated from Minnesota, USA - S1T2_Fd - Sphagnum fallax MG (SPAdes) (version 2) | ecosystem: Host-associated > Plants > Peat moss >... | reverse complement strand
CCCCCCCCCAAACATGAGCAAAAAACAACGTGGTATGGTCTAAGTAGAAATCAAGGTGCTGCAAGAGAACATGATGAACAATACCAAATGTCGACGGGAACTTGAGTGAGCTACAACTTGAAGCAGAATAGATGGTATCCACCATTACAATTATTACAAAGCAACATCTAATCGACATCGTCTATCCTCTAACATACCTAACATGGATAGTCAAGTGGAGGAATCCAAGTTGACGCGATGATGGTAGGATCCAAGTTCGATAGGTGGTAAGGCGCACAATTTTTGGAATGATCCCGAATTGTGCATCCATTAGCTCTTTGCAACTCCAACACACCTAAAGGTCTGATTGCCTTAATCCTCAAGATAGTGTGACCAAAAGAAATGTCTAGAGTATCATTAGGTTGCCACTAGAGATACACAAAGTCACCAACATCAAATTGTTTCACCTTAGGTTTGTAATTACCACCTCATGTGTGTGCATACCATAAGGTGTCTCGATGTTGTGCAATGGATAAGTTCTCCATGGCCACATGCATAACCCTCTTGAATGGAACAACCCTCTCTGTGATGACCCTAACCCAAGTGGTTGGAGAGTCCAAGTCCACAACCTGGTCCATTTGAGCAGCAACGAAAGAAGGTGGAATGGGATGTCTCCCAAAAAGTAGAAAGTAAGGAGCGAAATGAGACAAAGAGGTGTGTTTAGACATCTTGTAACCCATGGCAATGTAAGGTAGGGCCACCTCCCAATCCTCTTTGTTCCTAGTGAGGCAAATCTTCCAAAGTCCCTTCTTGCATGTTTGAACCATCTTCTTTGCAAGGCCATCAGCTTGGGGATGATCCCTTGAAATCCAACAATGGTCAATGAGAACATGATCAAGTAGGTATTGGAATTTTGTTCCGAATTTTAATTCTTGATCAGTAAGGCATTCAGCACAAGCCCCAAACCTACTTAAAACATATTATAAGAAAATATGGTTGGTGATGTGTGATGATTTGTTCGGCAACACAACAAGCTCAACCCACTTTGAAAAATGTTCAATCATAATCATGACGTAGACATTACCCCTAAAGGTCTATAGTAACTTTCCAGCTAAATCACATGACTAACAATAAAACATGCCTTAAATAGGGAATGGAAAAAGCGTGAACCGTCAAGAAGAGAAGGAAGTTTTCATTTTATCACATTGTTCACACCTAGCAATGACGTCTCAAACTTGACCATATTTACCTTTCCAATGGTAATGAAGAATGAAATATAAGTACTTTTAACTCTAAAGTGTCCAAGTTTCAAATGTACCTTTTGAATAAAACTAGGTCGTTCATGTGGTGGAGGAACCACTTTGTTGCCTTGTGGTAGCCATTAGACAAGGTGATTGTCCCTCCATGAGTAACATTTGGACTGTTGTTATATGCAGTCCTGATGACTTGTAACTTGGGGAGGGTATTCCCCATGTTGAAGAAACTTTAGAATGTCCAAGTCCTCCCATATATCCACAATGGGATGCTCAACTAGGTTACATTATAGTAGTGCAAGATAACTAGATGCATAAGATACATGTATTGTTGGAATCTGGTCAAAGTTTTGTTTGGTTTCTAAAAAATTTTCAAAGGTAATGAGGGGTCTTCACGACATGGTATTCGCAATCTGATGTGTAATACTAGGTCGGTGAATATCCTTGAACTCATACTCTTGAAGTATAAGTGCCCAACAAACTAACTTACCAGTAAGCTTATCATTGGTCATCAACCATTTGATAGGCTGGTGGTCGATAGACAAAATGAACTTGGTGCCATAAATATAAGGCCTAAAAAGTATGACGGCCCATACAACAATGAGACACTCCTCCTCCTATGAAGAATAGTTGCTTTCAACCTTATTATTGCTTCAAGATGCATAGGCGATAACATATTCCCTGCCTTCTTCATCAAGTTGGCCAAGAATAGCACCAACACCAAGAGCACTCTGGTCAATGTGTAGAATGAAGACCTTGTTAAAATCATGTCTTTTCGGAATGGGGAATTCTAAAAGCTTTTCCTTCAATGTGTTGAAAGTTTCATGAGCCTCTTCACTCCATGTTTTAGCAACATTTTTCTTTAATAATGCATAGAGAAGATGAGCAATAGTATTGAAGTCTTGGACATAAATATTGTATTAATTACATAGTCTGATGAAGTTCCTTAAAATGTGAACATCAGTAGGATTGGGCATCTCCAAAATGGCTACTATTTTGGCCCAATGAACCATAATACCATTTGGCAAAATTTTGCGTCCAAGGTAGACTACTAAGGTGATAGCAAACTCACACTTTTTAGGATGGATCTTCATATTGACTTTGTGGAGCCTCTTGAATAACTCCTCAAGATGAAATAAGTGTTGTAGGAATCCTTTGTTATGCACTAGAACATCATCTATGTAGCACTTCAAGAAATCTACCCCTTCGAGAACCTAGTCCAAAAGTCGTTGAAAGAAGACGAGTGCATTCTTCAATCCAAAAGGCATCACAAGCCATTCCCACAACTTGTTGCTTCCATGGAATGTCATTTTTTTACAATCTTTCACAACAAACACAATATGGTTGAAACCTTGCCTCATATTCACAATTGTGAAGATGTTTGAGTCTCCAATGCTATCAAATAGTTTTTCAGGGATGTGCATGGGGTACTTGTCCTGAGGTGTAACTAGGTTCAAAGGCCTATAATCCTCGCACATCCTTTTCTCGGTCCATAATCCAACTGAATCCTTTTTTGCTAACATTACTGTAACGATTCTAAAATTAGAACTTGATGGTTCAATGAAACTAGCCTATGGAGCTCTTTGCATCTTTCATCTACCAATTCCCACTCATGTTTGTTTAACCTATGCCTCCTTCGATAGATGAGTGTTTCATCTATAAGGTCTATAGAGAACTGCATGGTCTTACACCTACCTAAGTCTTTCATTGAGAATGCAAACACATTTTCATACTTAATTAGCATGTTTGTGACATGGTTTCTTTCCTTTTTAGTGAGTTGGTTCCCCATAAGGAAAGGGTAGTTAGAAACACATGGAACGGAGTTGGAAAGTGTGTTTGAAGAACCTAGTGTATTGGGTTCTCCACTATCCAACTACGCAGATTTGTAAAAGGTTGTAATTATTTCTCCAAAAGTTGATGTACCTCTAGGTGTATCACAAACAACTTGAGTCAAATTACATGGCACCTCCTCTCCTTCAACACTAAGAGTGAAATGTAGAGTGTTGAAAATAGGCAAGTGTATTTAGTCGAGGTGCCATGTAGTCGCATCACTAAAACCGCAAGTTGATTGAATCAGTGCCTGTGTTGTGTACATTTGAAAGAATACATAGGTTACCAATAACCATGTAAGGGAGTTCAGGTCCATGCCTTTCCCTAGTAGAACACTACGCTCCAATCTAATCACCTTAGTGTGACTAATAGTGCAAGTTTGGAACCCCTAACCCTTTCTTTTTCTTCTAGGCTTGGTTCATCCCAAGTGGATGAAACATGATGATACACTAGGCCTAGTCCATCTCCCTAAAAGGTGTGTGCTCCTGGGAAGGAAACAAAGGTGGGCCAAGCACCTATTGGTTTTCGTATTGTGTTCGCAGGAAACTAAGGAGGTTTCTCTTGCCTTGAAACTGGTTGGCAGGAACTCTGATCATCCAATATGTGAAAAACCTATAGGTTGGGGTCTTTGATGGTGTATCTTAGAGCCAATTGCAGAATTGAGAGTGGTGCAAGGTTGGTCCACTAGATGCGGAGCTAGCGCGCATAGGAACCGCATTGTGTCGCATCAAATAGGAACGACTCTCCAAGGTAATGCTTGACCAACGTGTAGTGTTCCAGGACTTTTTCCCTCTAGTCAAGTTAAGAAGGGGTGTTCTCAATTACATAACCAAACATAAAATAAATGGATTGAGCCCAAGTGATGAATTGTACCACGTCCATGAAAAAAGTGAATTTTGTGTCACTCAAACCTTCTCCAAATTTAGCCATTGAAAATCTTTGACATTCCCAACCTGAAATGATGAGGTCCATAGGGCTAAGTAATTCCATATGCTTCTTTTGAATTAGTTGTATGTTAAAAGGCAAGAAAGTGAAACTGGCCTTGCATGCGGTGGTTGCAAACTATTGTGGAAAACTGGTTGTGAGCTCATTTTCGATGCCGCCACTTACCTTGCAATAGGATCAATGTTTATGTAAAAATACCTTTGAACCACCATCCCTGATTATAGTAGGGCTTTGAAACATGTACCAATACCACCAAAGAGCTCTAATAATGTAATCCCCTCTTTAGGTAATGTCAAGGTGATTAGCTGACAAAATATTGGCTTAATCAGTTTGCCATGGGTCTTCATGTTTTCAAAACTAAACAAAATTTTGACCAAGGGCTCATGGGCTGCTTTGAACCTCTGTAAAACATCTAGTCTATGTTGAATGTTAATAGGAACCACCCTCAAACTTTTAGTAGCTTGGGCATAAGCTATTTCCTTTTCATCTCCCTCTATCCACTTGTGGCTATCTTATTGGATGTAGGAAATAGTGTGTGCTTCCTTGAACATACAATGGTGAGCCATAGGACTATGGTTCCCATGTAAATCATGGGGTATGTATCCTAGGTGGTGGCCATTAGTCTCTTAATCCATTCAGTCCTAATCCATTTGGTAGTACGCATGTTCAAATTAGTTGTCAATTATGAAACCTGGTGGAAACAATGTCTCTTGCCCAATGAGCACATTGTAACTAATGGCATTGGTGACTAAGCATCTAACCTGTAGGCAAAACCCCTGATTTGTACCTTCATTGAAGTTAAGTGCAATCGAATTTGAACTCTCCCAAGTACCTCCTCTACACTCCCACTAACGGTGCAAATTTGCCACATAGATTTTCGTAGTTTAAAGTTGAGCATGCCCATCTTCTTGGCGAATTGAACTCCAAGAATCACCAATTGGGCATTTGTATCAAGAAATACCACTCTAGGTGCATGTCCTTCCACTTGAATTGTTAACTTAGTATTGTCGACAATGGCAACTCCGGTGCTAATGGAAGTTCTTTCACTAGGCACCACCTTCGGAAGTGAGTGAGAGACTTTGTGGAAAAAATGAATATCCACAATGCTTTTGTTGAGTAACAAATGCATAAGCGGGGTGTTCTTAGCTCCTTTCTGATATGTGAATGTAGAATGAGAGGTAGGAAAACCTAATAGTTTAACCATGCTAAAACTAGTGACCAAATTATGAACGCCATCTACAACACATGAGCAAATTGAATGTCTCTCCAAGGTGTTGGATGGGACCCCTATAACATATGGATCAAGGATTGGTAGAGGACCTAATGTAGTGTTCAAGGTATCTTTTAGTACTACAATTATGTCCTTGGTGTTTAGCTTCAAATCTTGAAAACAAAATAATGGTGTACTCACAAGCTTTTACTCCACTTCATGCATTTGAAGCTAGCATTCCATAAGTTGATCAATGGAAAATTGTGTGTTTTCTTGATGTACATGTACTCCTAGGACACAAAATTTTGATGCCCTAGCAGCTTGTGGTGTAATAGTCTCCTCCCCTCACTAACAAAATGCATTTTTTTTCCATGTGAAAGGACGAAAAGATTGTGGCATGACTGCTTGAGCTCCTTTAGCCCTAGTAATAAGACTTGAACCATATGCGAGTCCATCAGTCTGAATCACCTGGTTAGTGTAGAAACTTTGGGTGCCACACTAGCCTCTTGTGCCACAAAGTAAGAAGGGAAAAAAAAAGTGGCAAATTTTGGTGTGAGACTAAAATCGTGTGCATTAGAAAGAACATATTCCCCAACCATGGCATCGTGTGTGAGGTGGAACGACGTAGGAAGTCCCTCCCATGACCTTGAAGCATGTATAGGTTAGGCATGACTAGCTGGTTGGGAAGAGTTGCCTTTAGTTAGCAAGTTGGGCCTTCAATGATTCGAGTTCATTTTCTAGAGTTTGAACTTGAGTGGCATGGGCTTGAAGCACCTCCCTCTTGCCAACATTGTGCACCTTTTTCTAAGCATTCTTACTGGAATTACCTTTGGTGGGGTAAGCTTGAGTGGAAGGTTGAGGTGCCTTGGCTTTTGGTTGAAGGGCAACGAAAGATGTTAACAGATTTTGTCGTGGTAATCAAAGTTACTTCCGTTCCGAGAACTTGCCAAAACAAACAACTTCATGATGTCTCTCCTTTTCACAATAATCATAAAGAGATCCTCGAAAGGAATGTTGCATTCATTAGCTTTGTGGGCAAGATTGCCACAATAGTTGCTAGAAGGTAGGATGGGTGTAACCAATTGCACCGCTTTAGCCCTTGAAGAAGATTATGTTGATCTAGTTCACATAGTAGGTGGAGGTTGAGGCTTTGAACATGATGGAACATCATAATACTAGCCTCATAATGTGCATGAGCCAATTCCAGCTTCTCAAAAATGTTGTACACATCCAACAAAGTTTATGAGTCTTTAAATTCTACAAAAACCAATTGCAAAATCTACGCATGGAGTGTCAGAGTACCTTCCAACAAATGAAGATACCGATGGGCAGCTTCCAAGTCTATGATGCTTTGAGGATTCTCTTTAAGCTTGAAAAGCTTGTTGTAAAGCATCTTGAGGGTTTCGTCCTTTTATTGAGAAAAGGTGGCGAGTTACATAATTTGTTCAAAAATCTTAATTGGAAATTCTAGCTCAAGAATTCGAAAGAATTCCCCCACAGGATCAACAAAAGTTGGTGCATCGATGGTGGGAGGAATGTTTGCAATAGTAACAATGAGTTGTTCAGGAATTTTTTTTATTGAAGTAGGTACCATATATGGATTATTGGGTTCAATTCAATGATGTGTAATGGTAACTTGAAAGGTAGTGGCGATGCTTGTGGCATAAGTTGGATTGGGGATCTGGGTGATGCCCAAAATCCTCGAAAAATGTTGCTATAGACATCTAATGTGATGCACCCCCAAGCTCCTTGATGGATTTAACTACGAGTCCAAAGGTGTAGACAATGGAAAGAAAAAGAGTTGGGGCATGCGTGTTGGCTTGCAACACGTCAGGGGTAAAAGAACATGCTAGAGCTTTAGGATTGGGCTAGGAAGATTGACAAGCAATTCAATTACTCATGCGGGCTTGCACAAACCAAACAACAAGTTGGTTAGTGCGTAATTTAAACACTTTGATACACAGACAATCCACAGGTAAACACGAACTCACAAGACTCCCCACAGACCAAACTTGGGGGAAGCCACCACCTTCCCCCTTATAGTATATTTTGTGCCCGGCCATGGGACCAGCAACCAAATGTCATTTTGTCCCATGACTCCCAAATGGGAGTCTCGAAATTCTCACATCTAGGACTTTTACGACTTTGGGGGCCCATAACTTTGTATGAAGACCTTTGATTGAAATGCGGTCTAAAGCAAAGTTGTAGGTTTTGTTGAGAGTTTTTCAACGATATGTTGCATTTCACCTACATAAAACAAAATTGAGGCAATTCTTGACTTTTAATGGTTAACATTTCTTTTGGCAAAAACTTGTGTTTTAAGTGTCTAAATGGGTCATGTGAGCCCAATTTAAATATCTAAGTTTAAAGATATTTTCAATGATATAAGGAAATTCTCAATCTAATGGGTTTTGACTCCTGAAATCGCTCTCTAAAAATTCAAGAGTCCTCCGAGACTCCAACTCCCAAAGTGGGAATTCATTTAGAAGTGTGAAAGTTCATTCCTTCACACTCTCTTACACTCCCGGGAGCATGAGATGTGACTCCCGAGCTTCCCTCTTGGCCCTCACCTTTGCAAGCCCTTGCTTTAATGGCAAACCCAAGGCTAAGGTTTCGACACAATGTTTCATAGTACACATAATGGGGTAGTTGTTTGAATACGAACACCTCAGTGTAATTAGCGCCATACTTGAACTTCAATTTATAAACCATAATTGCTAAAATGGCTTTGAACTCCGTCAAAGAAATGGTACATAGCCTTCCATTGAACTTTTCGATTTTCGTAGAAAAACTATTGACCTCCATGGTGTATATGGGTAACGACTTACAACGAAATATATAATGATGGTGTGATAACTTGTGTGGTAGTAGGCATACCCCATTGACTAACCCCTCCATATGGACTCTAATGTATCATTAATGTAATATAACCCTGAACCTAAATTCCTGGTGGAGTTATACTGGATGATAAGGGTGTTGTAGACATTTAATGTACTATTGTGAAAATCGTGAACTCAAAGAAATCGACTCAAATGATTATGTGTTATTTTATAATTGATACCTTGGTTCTGGTTAAATGGTAATGCTTTCATCATCCGAGGACATGGTGTTGTCCCATGCCACAAAATTTTGTAGCAATATAGAGCACTAGCTACAAAGTTCTAACACAATCTATGTAATTAAATACAACTATAATGGAAACTGAAATGTGAAGTGCTTAAAAAAACATACCTTAAATAGCTTTCAATTTTTGTAATCATTAGTAATAAATGACGAAATAAAGGAAGAAAAAATTATATATTTATGTATTAATAAGATTACATAAGTGTATGTATTAATACAAAAATAACGTAAATATACGTATTAATACGAAATATGTAGATGTATTCCTTAATATGAGAATATGTAGATGTATGTATTAATTTTTTAAAAACCTATTTATAATCTTGAATAATATGTACATACGGTTTGAAAAATACGGTATTAAATACATATGTACATAATACATATGATTCAAAAAATACGATGTGTCGACGGGGATGAACAGCGTTGCCGAACATCGGTGGATGAAAGGGGTCCGATGGATGGAATTGGACAAATGTCGGTGGACGAAACGGGTTGGATGGACGAAACTAGACAAACATCAATGGATGAAAGGGGTTGAATGGATGGAACTGGATGAACGTCAATGGACAAAAAGGGTCGGATCGATGGAATTGGACGAATGTCAGTGGAAGAAAGGGGTCGAATGGACGAAACTAGACAAATTGGACAAATGTTAAATGGAAGTTAATAAATGTTGAACATAATTGTGATAGATGGCGACAAACGATGACATTGACGAAACTACAATGGACAACAAACAGTGACGATGACAAATGGTGACTATGATGGACAATGACGATGACTACGACGATGATTGTAATGGACCGTGATTGTGACGAACTACTACAATGATGGATCACGATGCTGACAGTGTTATAGAGCGATCCATGTTCGTGAACTTTGTAGTGATGGTTTAGAGAATAAAAATAATTTTTTTTTTAATTTCGTGTTTTTAAAAAAAATTATCTTCTTTGCTTCTTCAACATATCTTATAGCTTGTTCTTTTGATCATTCGTGCAGAGAGTAAACACAAATGGAAATAGAGGAATGATTTTTGAAAAAATGAAGAAAGCCAAGTCTTTATTGATTTGGAGTTCTTTTAACAAATTTGCACGAAGAATTAAAACACTAAGGAAGTTAAAGCACAAAATAAAAGAGGTGGAAGACTAATTTGGATGTAGATTAGTGCGTAAATGTTCGGTGGGTATTTAGTAGGCATGTGAGTGAGATTAGAAGCTTAGGCTTGCAAAAGCTTAAAATAACAACCATCGTGGGCTTTTCTGGTGTCCCTTTTCCTTCACTTACGCTGTTGCTAGTTTGGGTTGTTATCTTTCCTGTTGTAGCTATAGTACAAGAATAGAAAAAAAGGAAATAGGAGCAACTTGACAACACAAGAATCAACAAGCAAAAGAAACCCAAGAAACTCAAAGCTAGGAAGGAGAGAGACCAAGAAAAGTTTGCCACTTTCAACATTAAACGAGAACCCCATTTTGAGGCAAGTGTGAGGATGAGATTCACACTCCTAAAAGTGGGAACTTGGACTAAATTTCAGAGCTTGATTGCAGGGGTCAAAACACCTTGCTTTGATGTGTTCCTTATACCGTTGGAAAGGTCTTGAAGTGTAGATGTCGAAAATGGCCTTGCATGAGCCATTAGGACATCTGCAGTACAAGTTATGGTCGAAAGAAGGGCCGGGAGTCAAATTGGCAATTTGACTCCTGACCACTAAAAGTCGGGAATCGACCTGACCTTGATGTGTGTAGGTGGAGCGTAATACACCGTTGGAAAGCTATTGAGGAGAGCTACAAGTTTGCTATAAACCTCATCCCAATCAGAGGTTTGAGCTAGGAGTTATGAGCTCTCAAAGTCCCGGGAGTTCAAACCGGGACAGTTTCAGGACTCCTCCTTGGGAATCCCGGAATTAAAAGCCATTTGGATGCGGGTGTGGCGGAACAACGCAAAAAATACT
>Ga0209208_10013305_pt1 | contig 10291 bp, 15 predicted proteins | sample S1TSphfallax_3_FD_187694 | JGI IMG/M metagenome (GOLD analysis project Ga0209208, IMG submission 187694) | Host-associated microbial communities from peat moss isolated from Minnesota, USA - S1T2_Fd - Sphagnum fallax MG (SPAdes) (version 2) | ecosystem: Host-associated > Plants > Peat moss >... | reverse complement strand
TTTTATATATATATATATATATATATATTTCATTTCTTAGAATGCTTGTTGGGAATCAATCATTGGAAGGTGGTAATTGTTGCAACAAGAAAATAACCAATAAGAAAATAAAAATTACAAAGGACAAAAGCAACCCATGGGCAATGTATTTTTTTTTGACAAAGGTATTCTCTAAGGAGTGAAAGGTAATTATTTACCTTCCAACCTTTCATATCCAATTTTATTGTTTTCATGGAAATGCATTTTCAAATGTGTTTTTAAATTTCTTGTGTAAAAGTAAGATTACCTTCTAATGGGTAGTCCATTTAAAAATGTTTTTCCATTTTTATTTTTTAATTTGACAACCTTCCCCTGAAATGGGGTTCCAATTGTCGAATTTGTAATCTGACATTTTAATGTTTTTTTGTTACCTACTTGAACCATGTACAAAAATGTGGCAATTTTCTAGATTTTCTATTTTCAAATCTTGGTGATTTTTCACAAAAAATCATAATTTCGCACAAAAAAAGTTGTAAATTCCAACCATTGGCAGTAGGTTGTTTAATGGACCCAAAAGGACCCAAAGGGTAGGACCCAAAAAGGGAAAAAAAAACAAAAAAACAAACATTCACCATTTGGATTTGATTTAATGATTTGTTTTTCAATTTTTTGATGTTGTCATTGGCCAACATGTCAAGAAGGATTTAGCTTTAAATGGCAATAGGTTTGAAAACCATTTTGAGTAGTAAAAAAATTAGTTAAAATGTTATTGAGCTAAAATTAAAGTCCAAAATTCAAATGTGGTGAAAATTTTCAAGTTAAAAAAAAATTGTTGATTTTATTTCAGAAAAATGGGATTATTGGGACATAATATTCCTTTATTATTATTATTCTCATTTTGGCAAAATTTCACACTAAAAAAAATTGTTGATCTTATTCCATAGTTTATTAAGGTTATAAAAAAGGATTAGAATTTTGGGATTTGGAAAGACTTCTATAAATTAAGGGCAGAATGAAAGATGTAAATTGGCCTTTCAATGAAGGTGTGAAATTTCAAGATCTCAAATTAGAACAAGAAAGCACAAGTGTTCTTGTGCATTAGTGCTATTACATTGTGTTGTGGATGGAAAAAATATGTTGTGTTTGTTCCAATGTTGTCCACTTATATAGAAAAATCTAAATATGCATGTGGATAGTGGTCGCATATGTATACATACATATATGGATTTTCGATTCAATTTGATATTTGGCCCTACACACAACTCTTGGATACCCAACGTTATAGTTCCATTATGCATAACCTTATCCAAACCAACACAACCGGATAGAATAGATATCCATGGAGGTCACATTTTGACAATCCAAATATACATTAGGTTTAGGGTTTACATCATTTAAGGTTTACGCCATGTAGGGTTTAGGTGCTAGGAATTAGGGTTTGCAAAAATAGGAGCATAATCAAGTGTTTTACGCTTTGCACTTTGCATTTTGTAGCAAATCATTGCTTTCTTTGAATGCATGGTGCACAGACACAACACAAACATTGATTTTAGGTTGTCTTACTTTCTTTCTTTGGATGCATCTCTCTACTTATTCATTTCCATCACTTTTAAAAATTAACGTTTTGCAAAAACTTTAGGAGTGGAATTGATTTGTTCACTACTTTCTTTGAATGCATAACACACACAAACACACACATTTTGTCTTTTTTATTTTCTTTGAGTGCATCTAAATACTCAATGGAGCTTGGCCTCTTCATTGTTCTTATTTGTTTGACTACACAAATGCACAATACTTTATAGCTTTGCAAACAAAATTGTTGTTGAATTGGGTGTTGGTGTTGTGCGTGAGTTTGACGACATTGCATGCATGTTCACTACTTGGCATTATGCACAAGTTCGTTGCTTTTTTTGAGTGCAATGTGCACACACAATGCACCTCAATTTCAACTATTTTGTTTTTTTCAAGCACACTTGACTATGTGTATACTTTATAGCTTTGCAATTTTCTTTGTTGGCAAATTGGGCATTGGTGTTGTGCATTGTTGGGGAGTTCAATATTGGTGTTGCATATTTGCATTGTGAATTTTGTGTTGAACATGTACTTTGGTGAGTTTGGTGTTTGCGTGAGTTTGTTCGTTTGCTCTTTGAATTTACTAAATCAACAAAGGTAAGTTTTAAACTTTGTACTTCTTTTAATGTTTGGGAGCTTGATTCCAAGTGTTGTTTAAAGTATTAATGTGTTTGGTTTTTTTTAGGTTTCTACTTTAAGGCATGAAAAGCTTTAGGAACCTTTAGTGCTACTATAAAATGTGGGTTTAAGGTTTAGTGTGTTTATTTTTTGGTTTATGTCTATGTCCTCAATGGCTAAAAAACTTTAACAACCTTGTTTTGTTGAAAATGTGGGTTTAATTAATTAGTTTTTTTTGTTCAAGTTTTTATCTTCAATGGCTAAAGGGTTTCAACAACCCTACTTTGTTGAGAATGTGGGAATAGTTGATGAAAATGTTGCATCAACTTTTGTTAATCATATCAGATCTTCATCACTTTCAAATGTGAAAGTATGCATTTTGAATTTGGCAATGTAACATTGTTAACTGTTGTTAATGCTTCACAACTTGCGGTTGTAGAAGCACAAGTTGTGGCTTAAAAACTTCATAATTGCATGACCATATGTCGGGGATTTTTTGTTGTGAATGATGGGCAACTTGTGGATTTGCTAAATCTGCAAATGTTATAATGCATAATATGTAGATATGAGCAAACAACTAATGATGTTTTGGCTCAAAGATCTATTCTATGCAAAGGTTTAATTAAGTACAACAAAGTTAATGGGATCACTCCCATGATTATGCATGTGCAAATTACATGTTCGAAGTTATTTGCTTTAAGGAAATAACAACTCAATGCGGTGGCAAACCTATTACTATTCATGTTCGACAACCAAGGAAGAAAAAGATATGTCCTTTTAGTTTTGCAATTATTGATTTTTTTGGTGCCATAAACCTATACAAAAAAATTGATGAACATCAACAACAATTTTTAGAGGATTTGGTTATTTATATTTACAAGGTTTACAAGATTTTTTCTAGTTGTGAAAACATTTGGCTTTGAAGGTTAGTTTTAAGCCAACACCCTTGTGTGGTTTTTTCATCTTGATCTTCTTTTGTGAAAGGAATGTTGTTTGCCATTGTTAGGAAGAACATGGACCAACATGATATGCCAAGTCTTGCATCTACAACAATAGGGCTTGCTAGTTGTGATTTGTGGATGTCCCATGATGGTGTGGATACTTTTATTTTGGTTATTAATTTTTCGAATGACACTTGGGTCCCCATGCATGTCACTACGGGGCTATTTGAAATGAATGAAACGATTAGGTAGTCCATGCCTACACAATTCCAATCTTTGTTGGAAAAGTTTGGTTTGTTGCATCAAGTGATCACCTTTGTAAAAGATGGGCACTAATTTGTCAGCTATGGTAGCAACTTTACATTCTATCATTGATTGTGAAACTTTGAAGATTTTCAGGGTTTATGGAGGCACATGCTTTGGGCATGTGATGTTTAAAGCTTGTTAATATGCTACAAATGATAATAAGGTTTTTGTTGGGTTGTAACATGTGAGTGTGAAGGATGTATAAGCTTGTTTATAGAAAACTATTACTTGGACCAAAAAGTTGGGGAAAGGGAGGCATGAATGGGAACAAACTTGTGCTAAAAGTGGGATGTGACACTAAAAATTAAAAACTCATTTGAATATAAGATTGGTTAACAAGGTCATTATGTTTGAAGGGATTTTGGAGTTTAAAAATGCCATTATTTTATGTTATGGCAAACATAAATTTATGGCTTTACAATAGACGGTTCTTAAAGCCCAAGTGTGGGTTGTTGTTGAGGTAGGCATATTTGCCTTGAATCCTATTATTTCAACATGTGCGCTAAATCGATCTAGGGGCCATTGTTGTTGCCAAACACCTTGACAATAACTATCACCTTGACAATGAACATGGAAGCTAAATTGTTATAGCTATTTAGTTCGTTTGAAGTTTTTGACCTTTTTGAGGTAGAGATCTTGCTTTTGCATAGGAATAAGTGACTTGAAATTATAAAGGTGATTAAACCTTTTTTGGATTTCTTGAGGTTTTTTTATGCACTACAAGGTCATAACACGATTGCTATCATGTTGGATCCATGTTTCAAGGCTTTGCGCATTGTGGAAAGTTTGGTGGGACATGGGAATGTAATCATATTGGCATTTGAATATGATGCCAAGATTATGATTCCGCTTTCTAATGGTGTGTTTTGAACATTTGAACCCCAATATTGTTGTAGTTGTTATAACAGTTGGTGGGATTGGAGCTTAAAGAAAATATGTGTGGAGTGGGGGCCTCAATTGAGAAATCTTCTTGAACATTAGTCATTAGAGAGTTGTTTCTATTTGGGAGGCAAGTTGTTTATTTCTTCATTTGCATGTGTAGATCCATTAACTTGGTGGCATATGTATGAAGGCCAATTTCCAAATGCGAGTTTTCTTGAAAAACAAATTCTTGGAATCCCAGGTTCACAAATAGAAATTGAACATGCTTTTAGTCTTGTTGGGGGTGTTGATAGCTTTAAGGTTGCCACTTGCAAGTGGACAACGTGGACCAGACCATCACTATTGTGAAGAATTGGCATGATGATGCCAATTGCAAGCCAAATTTTGACCTTAAACAATACTTTAAAATATAACTTCTAATAGAGGATACTTACAATTTGATTGAATAACATGATTTTTTTTTAAAGAATTGCAAGTTGATTGTGACTAACTTTGTGGGTTTGTGTGGGGTGTGGTTGGGTCAAGGAACTTGTGTTGCATTTGGGCAGAGTTTTATGGTTCTTCATAGAACTTGGGTTCAATTTTCATAGAAGTTTTGATTTGGTTCTAAGAATCTAGCTTTTTAGGTTCTTTGTTCTTTCTTCCAATTTTTTTTGTGAGGTATGCAATCAGAAAATTGATATGCATAACCTTTGTGCATATGTGCCATTTTGTGAAAATTGAAAATTGGCATATTCATAACCAGCAATTTAAAAAAAATAAAAATAAAATAATGTGTAACCAGATGGTGTAGTAGACTCTTGCTCACTTGGCAAGACAGAAGAAGCTGCAAAAATACTGTTTTAGGGTTTGGGGGCGAGTTTTGTGGAGTTTTGCAGCATGATTCTGACAGAGGTGGAGATGGAAGAGATATAGCTGGTCCTTGGAAGTGAAGAGAAAGTTGATGATTTCTGTATACAGTAGCTGCGATATCATGTTCTGTGCCTCTTGTTCCTTGTTCACCTCATAAATTCCAATGTCACCTGCCTGCACAGATGATGGAGGAAAAAAGCCATCAGAAAGAACATGACATCTGCTTTCTGACAACTTTTCCAAATAGATCTAGAGACAACCCTATACAGTTTCCCTTTCCTGTAGCAAACAACCTATTGCAGAAAAAAGGTGAGAAAAAAGAGTCCCAAGAGAATTGCAGCAATGACAATCAGGGCTTGCAGCCATGCAATTTGGTTTTGCCAGAATTAGTTCTGTGTAGTGCTTTTCTTTCAGGTTTTCTAGTGATGCTCTTTTGTCTTGTCTGTGGAGTTTTTGGGTCTTGCCTTCTTATACTTCATGTCTAGGAGACCCGTTACTGGGGCATTGCCAATTAAAACTTCCAAAATCAGGGTTCCCAGTTGAGTCCTGTTTTGATAGTTTTCCATCGGATGAGTGCATGATTTTTGCCTGGTAGGACTTGGGAATTTGAAGGCTTTCAACATTCGCTTTGGGTACAGGATACAATTGAGGTCGGTGATGACAAATTGCAGAAGCTATAGTTATATGAAGGACATGCTAAGGTTCTGGGGTTTTACTTACATGGCAGCAATAGCTGCTGGAGAAACATTTTGGGCAGCTGGCTGCTGAAGTTGGAAATGAAGCAAAGTGACTATGAGGGTAATGTACTGGAGAAACAGTGACTTCAGGAGATGAGACCCAACAAGAAACAAAAAGCCAATGCAGAATTGCACAATGATGATGATGATGATAATGATGATGAGGAGCATGAGGTTGTTGATCCTGAGTTGGGTTTTGAGTGGGTGCATGGATCAGACGAGTCATAAGCATGAGTCAAGTGAGGGAGACAGTGGAAGGGACACAGGCTTCGATCAGTTTGTTGCAATGGTATTGAAGGCTTAAGCAGTTGGAGGACTTGGTTTTTCTCCATGTGTGGTTCATCATTTTGAGGTAAGATCTGAGACTTTGAATCCCTATTGTGTGCAATCAAAATTTAAGATCCCGAAAAAATGTTGTGAGATTTTGCAATTGTGATGGTTCTCCTGCACAACTTGCAGACAATGCAAAGGGCTTGTATTTACATTAAACTTGCTGAAGTATCTAATCCTCTGCAACAGCTACAGTGTGTACAGAACTTTGGTGTACAATATGCTGGATCTTTTAAAACCTTTTGAGAGTTGAGAAGGAGCAGACATTGTATCTGTTGCTAGGTGTAGCAGAGAAGCTGTCAGCTATAAGCCACAGCAACAGCCATGTTCAAAGTAAACATCTATCAAAATGCAGAGATGTTCTTCTTGTGCAGAAAAAGTACCTTGACAATCACATGCCTGCCTGCTTCAGATGTGCCAAGTTTTGTCTTCCACTGCTGCTCTTGTGGTGCCTGCCTCAGCCGCTCAAAATTGGATTTTAGACATGACAAGAGAAGCAAGGCACAGATAACAAAATTCATAAGTCCATTCTTTTCAATTTTCTAAGCACATGAATGGAAGGAGCAAATCATGTGGGGTGATAATATCATGATCTAACTACTACAAATCATGTATGAACCTAAAGAAATCTCTAAGAACCAAATCTGTGACAGCTGTTTTGCTTGTTGCTGCATGGAAACCTTTAGAGCCTTCTTTCTCATGAATCTAGTGCCACAATCTGCTCTGTAATTCTGCTCTTTTATAGTGTCATGATCCTAAATTTCTTGGACCTTTCAAGGATTATCTTCATGGAGAATGCAATCATAAGTATGCTTGCAGATGGGGTTTATGGTGTAGTTGTGTCTTGCCATGGAAAAAGAGAATGCATTGAGGGGAAAGTGAAGAAATTCAAGAGAAGGAAGAAAAGGGGGGATATAAGTAGAAAGGGTTGGCACCTAGAAATCGCTTCTTGTTCGCTTTCTGAGTCTTCTTGATCAACTTGTCTAAATCCTTTTTCAACTTGTGCTCCCAATGGACAACAGCATTTGCGAGCACAATCCCGGAACCCATTGCCAGTACATGCTCCCAAGGATCTGTCAACAAATGCCCACACATGCAATCACTTGAGCCAATCCTCTCCATTATTTAATAATTCCTTGCAAAATCTGCAAAATAGAGTTATTATTATTTGCCTTGAAAGCAGCAGTAGTAGAATCCAAACCTCTACTTACAGAACCACCTGTTGATTCCTCTTCTTTCCATTGAAAAACAAAAAGACAACGAGAGCATGTATATGACAACTATGTGGAAACAACCAAAACATGAAAGCTCAAAGAAAAGCACCCATGTAACCATGTTCAATACCAAGGAAGCAAGCATGCACAACAAACATGAAAGAAAGCTTAAAGAGATTGTGCATGCAAATCATGTTCAACAAAAACACTATGAAAGCATGTACAATAACACAAACAATGCTTAGGAAAACCATGCACAAAGGTAAAAAGAACGAAGAAAAGCATCCATGCAACCATGTTCAACAAGTACATTGAGGAAGCAAGGATGTGCAAAAAGCACACAAAAGAAAGCTCAAAGAGAGCATACATGCAGAAAAAAGAAAAATCATGTTCAATTAAAACACTAAGAGAGCATGCACCAAAAACCACACATAAAGCTCAAAGAGAAGCATGGCACACAACAAAAACATGTCATTGCACACAACCATGGTCAGCAACATAAGAACACCAAGAAAGAAAGCATGAACAAATACAGAAAAGAAAGCTCAAAGAGAGTAAGCATGCATGCATACAAGCAACCATGTTCAACAACAACAAAAGACACCAAGAAAGCATGCAAAAAAGCCACAAACAAAAGCTCAAAGAGAAGAATGGCACACAATAAGAACATATCATTGTGTGCAACCATGTTCAACATTACAAGAACACCAAGAAAGAAAAGAATACACAAAAACACCAAAGGAAAGCTCAAAGAGAGACTTGCATGCAACCATGTTCAATAACAAAACCACCAAGAAAGAAAGCATGTACAAAAACCCAAAAGGAAAGTTCAAAGAGAGAGCATGCATGCAACCATGTTGAACAACAAAACCGCCAAGAAAGAAAGCATGCACAAAAACACAAAAGGAAAGCTCAAAGACAGAGCATGCATGCATGCATACAAGCAACCATGTTCAACAACAACCAAAAAAAACACCAAGAAAGAAAGCATGCACACAAACACAAAAGAAAGTACAAAGAATTCATGAATTCTTCATGCATATCTTTCAAACCAAACTTGTGGTAACCTTTAAGCTCTCCTAGTGCATTTGAAGAGGAGAGAGAGAGAGAGAGAGAGAGAGAGATTAGAGGGGGATATTGGAGAATGGAAAAATAGATACGGAAGCTTGGACGAAGCTTGCGAACTCCATTGGAGTAGAGCTGCACCCAAAGACCAAAGAAAGCTCCAGCAATTGTTGCAGTGGCCACCATGTTGGGTTTGCTATTCCTGCTCTTCTCTCTTTTTCTTACCTCCTTGTTGTACAAGAACTACTAGGTACTTACATACATTCATACATACTATTATTGCAAAACTTCTTATTTTCCAAATCTTTTGATGACTCTTTTTTTATTCTTCTGATGATTTCTCCACTTTCTCCACTAAAATTATGGTTCCAGAAATCTTCTTCTACCCCAAGATTCAAGCAATTTTTTTTGTCAGAGCATAATAAGATTTGAGATTGAAAGTCCAAAACTATCAAAACCAACACATGAATTTTTGGATTTTGTTTTTTGGAGTTTGGTGTTGCCCAAATGTAGTCCATGTGCTTGGTTCCCTTTGTGTTCCAACCAAGTGCCCAATGGTTGTATTTTGTGCAACCTTCTTTTGACTGATTTCTTTATTGATGCATAATTAGATCAACTTCTTGTGAGAAACAAGTTTCTGAATCCCCTTTTTCTAAAAATCTCCAGATGAAGCACATCAAGGGTGATGCAATAGGTACTCAAGCATGACAGCATCTGATAGAACAAAACACTTTCCGTCAAATTTGCACTGTTTTTTCGTCGACCATGGCTTTTGAAGTTTCAAAACGCCCATAATCTTGAATCTTATGATGGTCTCCATGTTAAAAGAGAAATCTCTCTCTCTCTCTCGACAACCCAACAACCAGAAAGTTGAAAAAAGTAGGAAGCGATTACTAGGATTGCAAGGATTGTATTGCAGCATTGCCAGTTGCAGCATTGCCAGTGACAAAGATGACAAAGAATGTGCCACCCACCACATGACTCAAGTCAATCTGACCACCCCTCTCTCAGAGCAACCCCACTGGTGCATTGTACAACAAAACTTTTGGATGAAGAAAAGTCAAAACATGCTGGTTTGGCTCAGCAAAATGGTTTTGAACTAGCATCTTCACACAGGATGCTGAGACTGGCAAATCGCACAGCCTAACACCTGCTGTTGATTGGCTAGATAGTTTGATTGCTCTAGGTGGGTTGCTATTAGTAAGTCTCCCCACCTTTAACTAATCTTGGATGTGAGCAACACTGGTCTCAGCACAGGTGGAGATGCTCTAAGTTTCTTTATTGGCTCTGCATGTATTTTGTATGAAGCTCTCTCAGTTTCATTCTGCATTCCATCTCAAAATCAGTTTTCCTTTTGCAGGCCTGCCAGTGAGCGAGTTGAGAATTTCGAGAATCATTTGCAAGCAACAAAAGTGACTTGGTATGACCAACCAACGACACATTTTTCCATTTTTATTAACAAACAATTTCTAGTTACACATTGTGTCCAAAGCTCTTGAATGATTTTGTGAACCGTAACTTCTAAGAAAGTGATGATATGCATAGTATGTACACAGAAAGAGATTGGTCTGTACATACTTTATAGAAAGCGATCTGTATGACTACTACTGTATGAACGAACACTCAATAATGCATTTTTCTTTTATATTGACTGTTGATATTGAGCTGCAGCAATACTTTTCTGCAACCGCCTTTTATCTTATAAACTTTGGACACTGAGTGAGCTTGCCAGCCTCTGCAGATGTGAACTTGAAGTACTCTCTGGATCCACAAGCTTATAGTTGGCTACCTCTTG
>Ga0209208_10013303_pt1 | contig 10292 bp, 5 predicted proteins | sample S1TSphfallax_3_FD_187694 | JGI IMG/M metagenome (GOLD analysis project Ga0209208, IMG submission 187694) | Host-associated microbial communities from peat moss isolated from Minnesota, USA - S1T2_Fd - Sphagnum fallax MG (SPAdes) (version 2) | ecosystem: Host-associated > Plants > Peat moss >... | reverse complement strand
CAAGGTGGGGTATACTCAACAGCTTGCCCTACTGGGGTGAGCTGAAAATACGTCATCTCTTGGACCCCATGCACATTGAGGGAAATGTGGGAAAGGCTATCATAAAACAGCTCTATGGAGAGAAGGAGAATAACTTTAGGGAGGCCTGTGAGGATTTTGAGAGGCATCCCGATGTGTGGATTACTGTTGATCCTAACACAGGTATTGAGCAATGCGCTAGAAGCATGATTCGTGCACAAGGTCTTGACTTGGAATTTTGGGCCGAAGCGATGAACACGGTGGTTTACATCAAGAATCCATGCCCAATTAAAGCTCTTGAGTCAAAGACCCCGCAAGAAGCATGGACTGGTAGAAAGCTCGATGTATCTCATTTGGGAATTTTTGGTTGCAAAACATTTGCTCATATTCCTGATGAAAAAAGAAGCAAATTAAAATCCAAATCCATGCCTTGTGTGTTTTTAGGGTATTGCGAAGGGACCAAAGCATATCGCTTGATGTGTGTAGAAACCAAAAGGATCATCAAGAGTCGAGATGTTGTGTTCCTAGAAGGGACAAAAAAAGTAAAAGGTGTTCATCATAATAGATCCCCTTCAAAACAAGTAGATCATGTTGTTGTAGATGAAGTCGTGAATGATGATGAACTTGTCAAGGATGCCAATCCTATATCTTTGAACGAGGGATCATTAGAAGGCGTGGAAGGTGATGAATCTACATCAAACTCTTCTTCGGAAGAAGAATTTACTAGACCACAAGATGAAGGTTTGAATGAACCACAACAAGATGGACGAAGAGAAAGGCCCCAAAAATAACGTAAAGAGTGGCCTCGTGATTGGTGGGTGGCCATTAAAGAGGTGGAACGGGCCACCATAACCTTTTCGGAAGAACCTCAAATCGTGGAAGAGGCGTTGAATGGCGAAGATGCCAAGAAGTGGGAGATGGCCATGTAAGAGGAATACGACTCTCTTATTGTCAATCACACTTGGTCCTCGGTGCCACTCCCCAAGGGTAAAAAGCCCATTTCTTGCAAATGGGTGTTCAAAATCAAACATGGGGACCATGGTGAAGTCGAATGTTACAAGGCTAGACTTGTGGCAAGAGGTTTCACCCAAACATTTGGAGTTGATTATAATGAAACTTTTGCACATGTTGTAAAGTTTGTGTTAATTTGGTGTATCCTTACACCAGCAGCCATTGAAAACATGGAGATTCATGGAAAACTTACTAATGTTTGAAGACTTCACTTGAAATCTCTCCTAATCAATTCCTATATGTCACAAAACAAAACCTTTAGAAGAAAGCATTAAACATTTGAAAAAAATTCTTACACAATCTTAAAATTTGACTTGAAACTTGTAACATTGGCAAATAACTTTCTATGACACACTTGAAACTCGAAACTTTCAACAATTGGAAAAACCTCTCTTGCACACACGTCAAATGTTAATGTTGAAACTCTCAACAACTCGAAAAATTCTCTTTCACACCCATTCTCAATCTTTAACATTGAAACTCTCAACAACTTGAAGAACTTTCCTTCACACACTTTGAAATCCTAAAACACTTTGAAGAATTCCTTTTCACACACTTTGAAATCAAGCAAGAAATGAAAGATTCAAGGTTCATGAAATGGAACATTTGTATTAATTAATAAGAAGATTACAAAGGTTGTATGCTTGAAATGCTACAATCACAAAACTATGACTTGCAACAATTAACAATGCTTAAAGGTTTTATGTGCACTTTGAACCATGAAATGAGAGAATGAAAAACTACTCAAAACCACTCCACTGTATACTATCTTCTAACCCCAAAGTAGTTGCCACTTCACCTTAACCTAGCCGCTGCCTAACCCTAGCTACCACAAAGCCTTAACCCTAGTTGTGACCAAGCCTTAACCCTAGCCGCCACCAAGCCCTAAGTAGTTTCCACTTCTAAACCATAGCCGCACTATTAAACCTAATATAACTATTATAAGGATGAGAGTACTATTCATTCTTTTGATGAATGTTTAACACATTCATCAACATTGGGAATTAGAAACGAATAGTATTTTAACATTAAACATGTGGGGTATTAATAATATAAATAATCTCTTGATTTATACCCATTTGGTGTGGGGTTAGAAATAATGTAATTGATAAGAATTCTAAAGGTCCGATTCCACTATCAAATACAATAAATGGAGGATCGATAGGTTCAACATGTTCCTTAACAAACTTGTCACTACCTTCCATAGATTTAATAGTAATAGTAATAACCTGAACATACATAATACAAATCTGAGCAAGTAAAGGTATGATGTCTAAACCTATTCCACTTCTAAGTGGGCTAACTAGTTTAGTAGTGGCAATAGGTTGTATAATAGATAATGTTGTTGTTGGTGCTTTACTATTGGTTTCAATTTCCACATATACGAAATTAGGTGGTTCATATTTAAATCAAGGAAAGCAGTTCAATATGATTATAGGTCTAGTTGGTAAACCTATTTATTTAGAGTGGGTTGATTCCATGTTTTATTGGATGTGTTCTTTCGTAAATTTTTAAATGGTTTGCCACCACTTTTTCCATTTGTGGTTTTTGTCTCCTAAGGTTTGATTCTACACCTTGAAGATGGTGTTGTCAAATAATAGTTCCTCAAACTCCTTAACATATTGTTAATGCTAACATGTAAAATGGGGTTGGGTTTGCTCAATTGTACCTTAACAATTTCATATTGACCTTTCCAATCTTGGATTTGGGTAATCAAAGTTTGTTTTTCCTTTTCAAATTTTATGTGAGTTACATGTTACTCCTCGAGCTTTTGACATGTTTTCTCCAAACCTATTATGGTATTTTGTGGTTACATGATGGACTCCTCCATCTTGTCGTAGTCCCGCATCATTCATTCATAGTTAGTTTGGAGATGCTTTAAATCATTGTGAATTTTCCAATTGAGTTATGTGTATTTTTGTTATAGGTTTTTTATTCTCCTAACAACTTGTCCTACCTCCTTCAACTTATTGGATAGGTTTTGGTTTTCATGTTGGACCTTAATCAATTGTCGCTTGATTATGACCAATTATTTGTCATGGCTCTTTAGATTTTGTTGCATTGTTTCTAGCTATAGGCCACAAGTTTGCAAACATTTGTTTTTTAGATAAGTTTTCCTTAGTTTCCTCATATTCAACTCTAAAATTGGCAAGCTCTTGTAATGTTCTTGACTAGGTTGTGGCATTCTAAGCAACTTGCTTTAAAAACATACTAATATGTTTTAGGTCATTTGTAGAATGATAAAAAACTTGCACATGTTGGGTTATAGAAAACAATGGGTTTTTCTTTATGATTAGGTTCAACTACATGTTGCACTAATTGTGATGATTATGCAGCTACAATTATAGGTTGCTTGGTCTAGATTAGGGCTCATGTCTTCTTCCAAGTTTCCCTTTGTAAATGTTGCTTGAAGTTTTTTTCCATCTCCACCTCCCATTTCATTTAAACATGTTCATTTCTCATCATCCTTTTAGTCAACGACCTGAGACTTGAAAGTGGTTCAGACTTTTTTCTTGGTGGTGAGGCAACAAATTTAGGACTTAACCTATCCTATGGTGTAAGTGGTTTTGTGCATGTTTTCAATTTATGAGATTGACGTATTGGTAAAGGCAATGTGTGTGGTTGAATGTGCTAGCCTTCTTTCCTTCAAGAATTGCTCCCTTGTAATAGGTTTAGGTGAAATCGATCATTTATGAACAATCTGTTACTTTTGGTTGGTTGGTGACACATGTTCTTATGGGGTTGTTGTTCTTGGTGAAAGCACCTTAAATAATGGGAACCACTTCTTAAATACAACATCTAGGATAGGCCCCAAATAGTAATTATTTATTTTGGTTTTACTAGGCATTAAATTAAATATTGTTTTCTTTTGATGTTCTATCCAATGGGTAAGTTCAACTATAGAACACCATTTCATAGGTTGCCCTTTGTTAACCAAGTCAAAGGTAATGGTAATCTTGTTGCTAAAGTAATGTTAACCTCTTTTGTTGGCAAATGATTTGCAAAATGCTTACAAATCTTGCATGAAATTCCTCTTTCATGCAAAGTACACTCCATTGTTCATTTTCCACAAAGGCATGTGGACCTATAATTTTTTTCAAAATGATTTTTGTTTCATCATAGGTTGCATTTATAATATTTATTATCCTTTCATTGGAAATCCCCAAGTTGTTCATGAATAAGTATTTAATAAATTAAAATTTCTTGACCACACATTTGTCCTTGGATTCTTCCATTTTTCATTTCTTCCCAAGTTCGTAAAAAATCTTGTAACATGTCCTTTCATGGCACATTTCATTTTCCAAACTTTCTCATTTGGCCCATTTGAATTCATTTGAATCCATCTTCATCCAATGTAACACCTTTTGGGTCTAACGCACCCCAAGCTCCTTGATGGACTCAATTGTGAGTATAAAGGTGAACACCGAAAAGAGGAGTTGGGGCGCGCTCTTTGGCTCATAACACTTTGGGGGTAAAGGGGCATGTTGGAGCTCCCAGATTGGACTAAGAAGATTGACAAGCAATTCAATCACTCACATAAACCTACACAAAACAAACAACAAATTGATTAGTGAGTAGTTGGAGCACTTTGGTGCATGGACGAGCCACATGCAAACACAAACTCACAAGACTCACCATGGCTCGAACTTGGGGGAAGCCACCACCTTCCCCCCTTATGGTATACTTTGTGCCTAGCCACGAGACCAACACCCAAATGTCATTTTGTCTCGGGATTCCCAAGTGGGAGTCCTGAAATTCCCATAGTTGGGGCTCCCACAACTTTGGGGGCCCATAACTTTGCGCACAAACCTCTGATTGAGATGAGATTTAAAACAAAGTTGTAGCCCTTGTTGAGAGCTTTCCAAAAATATGTGGCATGCCACATGAACAAAAGGTAATTGGGGCCATTTCTAACTTTTAGTGGTCAAGAGTCTAATTGGTAATTTGACTTTTGACCCTTCTTTTGGCCATAACTTATGTTAAAAGTGCCAAATGGGTCATGTGGGCCCATTTTAGACATCTAAGTTCTAAGATCTTTTCAATGATATAAGGAACACTTTAATCGAATGGGTTTTAACCCCTACAATCGCTTTCTAAAGGTTTGGAAGTCCATCGGGACTTTAACTCCCAAATTGGGAGCTCACTTGGGAGTGTGAGGGTTCATTCCCTCACACTCTCCTACACTTCCGGGAGCATGAGATGTGACTCCTGGGCTTCCCTCTTGGCTTGCACCCTTGCAAGCCCTTGCCTTGGTCGTGAGCCCAAAGCTATGGTTGTAACATGGTTTCCTTTGCCTTAGACATTATTTTTTTCTTAATATGTTTGTCAACTTGTTCTTTTATAGAGACTTTGCCTTTTCTTTTCATCATGACTTGATCATGGGCATTGGGGAATAACACTACAAATAGGTTCTTTTTCAAAGAGTTATTGAATAAACTATTTTCCACTATCTCTATTCACAGGTTGTTGCAACTCAACTTCTTCCTCCACAAGTTTTGATTCAAAAACTTGTAATGATTACTCTTCGACAATAGGTTGAAGACTCATTTCAACCTCCTTCTGAATCTGAAACAATCATAATTTGTGGCTTTGGTGCTGTTGTAAAAGTAGTAGTTCATTTAAGAATATTAATTTTTTTTTCTAATTCCTTTTATAACTCCTTACTTTTTTTATTATTGCTTAAAGATTTTAATCTCATGTGTTATAGGTTCACGTAAAACCAAAGGTTCAATGTAAATCGCTCCAGTTAAACAAACTTGTTCTGTTTTTTTTCCCTCTCCACTTATTATTTCTTGCTTGCTTAAACTTCAACTTCTCTTGAGTTCTCTTTCCCCTACTTCTCTTTACAACTTGTCAAAGGCGTTCTCATTCATGGTTTCTAGTAGTAGAAAAAAAAAATCGTAACGAAGAGGCAAGATAAGGGATGTGACAATTCTTTATACTTTTCCAACTGATAGCAACCTTATAACTATGTATAGATGTGACTTTTAGGGTTATAGACTTTTAGGGTATATAAATTTATAAATTTTTCACTAAATGCGTCATTTGATCATTGTAATCAGGTACATAATTAAATTCAATAAGTACATCCTCATGATAATGAGTAGGTACATATGTTATAATAATACTACCATGTGTCAAATAATTATTAACTTGTTTAAATTCTACAAGTTCAAATTTTTCATTCTCAACAAGTAGTGGTTCAATTTTCTCTGTTTGAACAGGTTCATTAGTAACCAGGTCACTAGGTTTGGGTTATACATGTTGTAGAATTATATCTTCAATGAACCTATATGGTTTCAACTTGTTAATGGTAATAAGGACTAGGTTAGGATCAAACTTATCAATGGTGACAAGTATAATAATATTATTGGGGAAATAATATTGGAATCTATATGGCCTGAACCATCTTCTCTGGAATTTAAGAGCATGTTTAGAAACAACCCCTAGAAGCCATAATACAAAGTCTCCAAATTGAAACTTAATTTCAATGAATCGATTCTATGACCATAATGACTTGTTCCACTTGTTAAAAGCAACACTATATCTTGTGCAATCAACATGTTATCATGTAATTTCTTTAACTCTAATAGTTGGTTAATTAGTACTATAACATGTTGTGGATATGTGTTTTCACCAAGTTTAAATGGTAACAAATATTCTATAGGCAATTATGGATGTAATGCATACATAAGCTATAATGGTGTATGACATGTTCCAACATTGTAGGCGGTTTAATATGAGAATAAAATTGTGGATAGGTGTTCATGTCCCAATCATTCTTATTTTCATTTACCAATTTGGTTAATAAAGTTCCAGAAACCTTATTTGCAAACTTAATATGTTTTTTTATTTTCAAATAATAAATAGTATAACTAATATGTTTGAGGATGAAATGGTCACTAAGGTATCTAATCTCATCATAGATAAAATGGGTACCTTGATTAATCATGATTATTAATGGACATCCAAATCTTGTAAGGATATGCTCGTACAAAAACTTAGCAATTGTTGCAGCAATGTTGGTGTTGAATGTTTATGTTTTTACCAACTTTGTTGCATAATAAATGACCATCAAAATGTATCAATTACTTGAAAATTTACTTCTAGTTTGAATAGGTCTAATAAAATCCAATCCCCATTTTTGAAATGGTTCTTTAAGTAAAGTAGTGACCAAATTGGCCAGGTTCCATTTCAACATGTTACCTATTTTTTAACATTGGTCATAGGTTCAACAATATTCATGAACATCTTGATTCATCATTGGCCGCCAATAATCGACATCCAAAATCTTCTTCATAGTGATGTTAGAATAGAAATGTTATCCTGTAACTCCTCCATGAAATTCTTGCAAAAACTATAAATAATTACCTGCTATGGTTGCAAGATTTGACGAAATGTATTGTCTTGTCCAAATCTATATAATACTCCTTCTTGAAGCACAAATGGTTTAGCTCTCTGGGTTAAACATTGTTTTTGTGATGTAATAAACGTCTACAACATGATTCCCTCTAAAATGTAATCATCAACATTTTATAACCATTTAAGTTATAATATGAATAAGTGAGCATCATAGGTTTGATCACATACCAACTAATTTAGATTGGTTAAGTAACCTACTTAGTGCATGTACCATTAGGTGAGATCTACCAAGTTTATAAATGATTTAAAAATCATAATTTAAAAATAATGAACCATCTAATTAACCTACTGGAAACTTATGGCTTGTTGACTAAATATTAAAGCCATATGGTCTACAAAGAATGTGAACCTACTGCCTAATAAGTAATCCTTAAACTTGTGTAAAGGCATAGATCATAGCTAAAGCCTGTCTTTCTATAGTAGTATATATTTTTTCACTAGAATTCAAGAGTCTTGATGAGTACATAATAGGTTGATCAATTTTACGTGTTGGATTTTGGGCTAATATTGCCCATATTGTTAGCTAAGATTCATTAGTATGAACATGAAATTCTAGTTCCCAATTAGGACTAATAAGTATAGGAGCTTGAATGTATCGATTCTTGATGTCTTCCCAAGCAGTTTAACATTCAATAGTCGACTTGAATACATTAGTTTTCCTTTGTAAATTGGGAATTAGTGATATAATAGAGGCAAACTTTCTAATGAAACATCTATAAAGGTGTGCCATTCCATTAAACATTTGGATTTCTTAAAGTGTTTTGGGTACTAGGATATTGACTAAGGCCTTTATTTTCTTAAGATCAAGTGTCTTCCACTCTTTAGAAACTATAAATCCTAGGATAATTTTAGAATAAACTATGAATGTCACAACCCTAGCCTTGGGCTCGTGACCAAAGCAAAAACATGGAAAAGTGTGGGCCAAAAATGCAACCTGGGAGTCACATTTACACTATCAGGAGTGCGAGGGTATGAATTCACACACTCCCAAGTGGATTCCCAATTTGGAAGTTGGATTCCCTATGGAGCCCCAATTTTTCAAAAAGGTATTGCATGGATTAAAATTCGTTGAATTAAAAAATTTCTTATATCATTGGAAAGATTTTGAAACTTAGATGTCTAAAATGAGATTACATGACCCATTTGAGTACTTAAAACACAAGTTACAGCCAAAAAAAGGGTCGGGAATCAAAGTGCCAATTTGACTCCTGCCCACTAAAAGTCAAGAATTTTCTTGAAATATGTGCGTTCAGGTAGAATGCCACATATTGTTGGAAATCTCTTGGCAAGGGCTACAACTTTATTTTAAACCTCACCTCAATAGGAGGTCTGCACAAGAAATTATGGCCTTCCAAAATGCCAAAAGTCCCAATTTTGAGAATTTCAAGACTCCCAAGTTGGGTGTCCCAAGACAAAATGAAGTTTGGATGCAACCCCCATGGCTAACCACAAGCAATACTAAAAAGGGGGAAGGTGGTGGCTTCCCGTAAATCCAAGTCATGGTGAGTCTTGTGAGTTTGTTGAATATGTATATGTTTGTGGATTGTTCGTGCACAAAAAATGTTGTAACCATGCACTAACCAACGTGTTGTTTGGTTTATAAAGGTCCCTGTGAATAATTGACCCACTTATTATTTGTCCTAGTCCCCATCTCGGAGCTCTAGCACGCCCTTCTACCCTCGAACTGTTACAAGCTAGGGAATGTACCCCAACTCCTTCTATTGTTTTCACTTTTGGATTCACATTTGAGTCTTTCAAGGAATGTGTAGGTGCGTCAATGAATGCACATGTTTTTGGATTCAAACTAATGCCATATTTTCTATATTAAAAAAAACATTTTATGAGTTTTAAAAAATGGGTGGATAAGCATTGAAAATAGTAAAATCATCTAAAAGGATTCTCATGAATACATCAATGTACTCATAGAAAGCTTTGGTGACTTCCTTTTGATAGGCAATCAACCCATACAAAAGCCCTCTAATTAATAATAAAAGCGATATTGTACTAGTCCTTTAATGCTATGGAAATTTAATGGTATTTAGATTAACCATCTAAAAATGTATAAACCTCATGTCTAGCTACAATATTAATAACCTCATTAATAAAAGGTAACGGGTATGGATATTTCTTGTCGCAACCCCACTTTGGGCTAAGTGTGAAGATGAAACTCACACTCCCAAAAGTGGGAACTTGGAGTCCTCCGGGACTCCCAAAAACTCAGAGCTTGATTTCAGGGGTCAAAACATCTTGCATTGGGGTGTTATTTATACCGTTAGAAAGGTCTTGAAGTGTAGATGTTCAAAATGACCTCGCATGAGCCAACTAGACATCTGCAGCCCAAGTTATGGGCAAAAGAAGGGCCGGGAGTCAAACTGGTAGTTTGACTCCCGACCACTAAAAGTCGCGAATCGACCCGATCCTGACGTTTGCAGAAGGAGTGCAACATGGGGTTGGAAAGATCTCAAAGAGATCTACAAGATTACTTCAGACCTCATCCCAATCAGAGGTCTGAGCAAGAAGTTATGGATGCCCAAAGTCCTGGGAGTCCAACCCGAGACAGTTTCGGGACTCCACTTTGGGAGTCCTGGGAAAAAGAGCCATTCGGATGCAGGTGCCACGGAGTAACGTAGAGAATACTATATGGGGGAAGGTGGTGGCTTCCCCCAAGTCCGGGTCATGGTGAGTCAAGGGAGTCCAAGGTCGCTCGTGGCTTGTCCCAACACCAAAAGGGTGCAAAATGAATTCTAACCAACTTGTGGTTGGTTTTGGATGCAGGACCGTGTAACAAGATAATTGTCCCTCTTCCTAGTCTAATCCCGGGACTTCTAGCACGCCCCTCG
>Ga0209208_10013302_pt1 | contig 10295 bp, 3 predicted proteins | sample S1TSphfallax_3_FD_187694 | JGI IMG/M metagenome (GOLD analysis project Ga0209208, IMG submission 187694) | Host-associated microbial communities from peat moss isolated from Minnesota, USA - S1T2_Fd - Sphagnum fallax MG (SPAdes) (version 2) | ecosystem: Host-associated > Plants > Peat moss >... | reverse complement strand
AAAAAAAAAAATTACACTAGAACTTGGGATCCCCTTTGTTTCCCTGGTTACCTTTCCCACGGAACGGACCTCTTCACCTATCTCCCCCCCTTCACATTGTGTGTGAAGGTCACAGGTACCCACTAGTGGTATACAAAGCAGACAGTGTTAGGGGCAGTCTATACTACAACAGAGCTCTACATGCTTACAGACTACACCCCAAGGTGCAAAACTTGAAACTGAATTAACATCTGCAGTTTCTATCTACATGAGAGAGATTCATTTGTTGCAAATTGAGTCTGCAGACTGTTACGAGTTGTGTTTGCAACTTTCCAGAGTTTTGGTGTCATAACCATGAATGCCAAACACAGTCTTAATATGTGCTTGTATGCACCAAAATGGCCAGGATATCAGGAGACATGGACATTCTTGGAGACTCAGACTAGAGATGCTGTAAATTGCTGCAAGAGTCGTGAAGAGATGATTTTGTTTTGATAGTGTCTTTACCACTTTGCAAGCAGGATTTTTCTACAATAGGTAATCTTGGTTGCAGGAATAGCATTTCCTCTGTACCCATGTGTGATTGAATACTATGTGCTCATCGGGGAGAATACATGTGGGCGTGTTCTGGTCATCCATTTAGTTCAAGCTGTTGGCCAAGGTTTGAGCAACTCTGTTGCATCCTTTTTTATCTAGCAATCTGCCTCTTTAAGATTTGAAGTATACACTTTTATACTGGTCAGCTGGATGTGATCCACATACATGAGCATGATCCATACATGTTTCTATCACACTCTGTTTTTTCCCTCATCTTCTTCAATTAGTATAAATCTCAGTTCAATTTCTAGGACATACACAGGTCTCTCTTTGCAGAAAGAAATCCAAACATGAGCCTTCCAAATGCGCTTAAGTGTGATGATGATGATGATGACAATGATAGGAAGGAGAAAAGTTGCTGGATAATTTTTTTGCAATTTGCTATTGAGAATTACACTTTGTTGGAATGCTGGAGCATCACAATGTGCTCAATAGGCCTTTCAATCTCCCCTCTTCCCTTACTAACTTTGGTTAAAAAACTGGAATCAGCAACTTCTGTACTGTTGTTTCTGCAACCCCCCAACACCTGCATGTAAAAGTCAATATGAGGTCTTGAAATCCTTCATATTCAAGAGTATTCATCACCTGATTCAGACAATCGATCCTGGCTGTCATTTTCTCTCCATGTTGCACAAGGTGCACAACATTCTCCCTTTCAACATTCTAGCGTTCAGCACAATTCCAAAATCTTTCACCAAAAGCACAGAATTTAGGTTTAGGGATTGTGCTTACTAAGTAGTTATGGAGGATCACTTGGATGTCAATGTTGAATGTAATCTCTTGGAATCCAGACGGTGATTTCCCTTATAGCAGCAAACACAGGAATTTGCATTTACTACATCCACAAACAACAGCTCACATTTATATATGCAGCTCCAGAGAGGAAAGTAGTTTACTTTTCTTGATCTCATGATTGATCTAGTTTCCATGGTTTTTTTTCTGGGAAGCACTAGATTTCAGCTCCCAAGAAGCAAAGCAAACCAGATCCACTTTGCCAACCCAGAAGCAACATATCATCCTGGATAAACATGAAGAAGAAGGTCTTCAATATAGTCTTTTGCAAAAGACAAATATCCATCATACCTTTTGCATAAAGATTGCTGCTCCAGAAGCCAAGCCCTGGGGAATTCTTGAGGAAAATCCATATACCTTTTGCTTATGGATTGCTGCCCAGAAACCAAGCTCCAGGGAATTCTTGAGGGAATATCCATTACCTTGCATATAGATAGATCACTGCTCCAGAAACCAGTTTCCAGAGAATTGTCAAGTGATCTTTAGCAATCGAATTGTGCAGAAGAAAAACTCAAAAGATTATGTCGCAAGAGGGAAGAATACTGAGGGAGAAGGTTTTTATACTAAACAAGGGACAGACAAAAGTGCAAGTGTGGAGTTGGTCCCAATCGCGCGCTCCAAACCCTAATTTCTACGCAGAATTGTACACAGGAATTTTAACACCACCACCACCAATTTCAATGATTTTGTTTCCTTTTACATTCGTGTCGCTGGCAAGCAGCAGCGACGCAATAGAAGAAGAACGTCGATCTTTCGCCAAGTTTTCGTCATCGTGAGCACGGCTTCCTGGAATCGACACTTCTGGTGTCTCTGGCTCCCCATCATCATCATGATCCCTCCTCATCTTGTACCACCACTCGTCGTTCAAAAAGCGTTCCAGTTCCAGTTCAAAAGATGCCAAGAGTTCCGCATTCTCGAATGTCGATTCTAATTCCTCCGCCCACAATTCCTCAGGAGTCGTAGTGGAGCTCTCCTTCTCTGACCCATCATCATCACTGGAATCTTTTGCAGCAGTAGGAAGAGCTGTACTATCCTTTGTCCTCAGGCTCTCTTCGGATGCATCTTTCTCTTCAAAGACATGATGCTCGACTGTTGTGTAGCCAGAAGCTTTAAAGCTACTTTTGTGCAAACCGGTTGTTGCATCATCCTTTGCTGAGGATTTCGGCTTTGAAGGATATCGAGGAGGTTTTCCCACACCCGGTGCCTTGGCAGCTGCTGCCTTGGATGCATTCCGAGGTGCTTTTGGCGACACAGGCGTTATTGCAGGTTTGCAATGCTCTTCCTGTCTCTGAGCAGGAGTTTGCGGAGAGATCTTGCCTCTTTCCTGATTCAAGCCCTGAGCAGCTTCTGACACGACGACTCCTCTCGGAGCTGGTGACTGATGAAACTGTGATGTATCATGCTCTTCGCCGTCGTCGTCTTGCTTTGATTTGTGGTCTGTCTTTAGGGAGGGGTAGTACTGTTTTGACGATAATTGCATGATTTTGCGGAATTCTTGTTGCGGAGTTGCTGTAATTATCTTCTCCTCCTGCCTTTGCAGCCTCGAAGAAATCATGGGTTGTTCCGACAAAGTTAGACCCGCCGTGTTGTCTTGCTGCCTTGAGGACCTTGCACTTTCAGTCTTTGGTGAGAAGCTACCGCCAGGATGTGATGGTTTGAGCTTCCAGGTAGAACAACCTTCTGCTGATGATGCCAACGGTTTCATCCCGTTTTGACCTTTCGCTACAGGCGTGTCCAAGGTCATTTCTTGGAAATCAGGAGAAGAAGGAGATTCAACAGGCTTCACACGACGACGAGATCGAGCAGCTTTTGCAAAAGCCAAGTCATCCACAGTGCGGATTGCACGAACAGTACTCCTAGATATATTCTTATCAAAAGGTTTGAACTTGGGTGGTGATGATCTTGTCGAATTGCTCCTCGAGCTACTGTTTTGAAGCTCGCCGAAAGCACCAGCAGGAGGCCCTTGCAGCAAATCTTCCTCGAGTCCATCCATAAGTTCCCACAGGTTGATAGTTTCAGCTGGATGTGCTTCTTCCGCTGACACCGAAAGCTTTGGGCTATCGGCGGCGGCGGCAGCAGCAGCAGCGATAGTAGGTAGTCGGCGCTGCTTCTTGGGCAGTGGGCTCAACCTCTGCATGATCTCTGAAGACCAAAGCCCCGCCGCCAGCATCTCTGCAGGACTTGTTGCATTGAGATCCGTCGTCACCTGGATCTCAAAGAATTCATCATCGTCAACAACACTTGATTTAGGTGTCGGAACCACCTTCCGCCCTGCATTCTCCAATTGCTTTTCAAGGGGTGGTGGATCCAATCTGAGGACACCATATGTGCTCGACGTGAGAACCACGACGTGGTGGTAACGATTTTTGTTGTCGCTAGACTTAGTGTGATGCCGATGCTCTGGCACGGTTGACACGCTCGGACCCAATTGCAGACACGCCCCATACTTACTTAAGAACCGCGTCTCCAGGCTCGTCTTGGATGCCGAACACCCCATCTTACACAACGAAACTGATCACAACAGCAAAATCCTCAGACTCCGCTCTTCCGAAGTTCAATGCTCTCCGAATTCGCAACACAAATCGCACGTACTCAAACAAAAAGAAGAACAACAAGGAGATTGATGAAGCATGCAGTTCTCGGTTGTCAAATTCCTTACGAAGTCATAAACCCGCGCTCCAATCTTCAATCAAATTCACAAGAGTCGCAATAATCACAGCAGAATCTCATCATGATTATGTTCTGAATTTTGATTTCTGATCACCCCATCATGAGAGAATCAAAGCTTTCTCAGAAAACTCCGTTCAACAAAAACCAGCAGCGAACAGCTGGGCGGAAGTAATACTTCTTCTAGACTTCCTGCTCCACCGTCCCTCAAATTCCTTCAAAACAGCAAGCTACAGTTGGAACTCATGAAAGAAATATTCATGGAGAAAGAACAGGAAGACGCTAAATATCCCTTAACGAGCTCTGTCTGGGTGTCAGAAGAGTGTCAGAAGAGTATGAAGAAAGAACCGGAAGATGCTAAATACAAAAAAACCCTTAAGGAGCTCTGTCTGGGTGGGTGTTAGAACAGAGTCACAAAAGTAGAAAAAGATGTGCTGCACACTACTTGGAGCCTGGTGGATCTGCCGCAGGCCTAGTTACAGGGTAACTAAAACAGGCCACATCTTTCTCTAAATGCTCAAAACTATGCTACTAAAAGAATTCTTCTTCAAGCTGCTGGGACTGTACAAAACATGTGGGACTGTATAAAACAAGGGGTGTGTCACACTGTCGCCTTGCCATTTACATTGAAAAAGTATCTTAAGGCGGGCAAAAGAAGAATTATGGAAACTCAAATATTTCACCATGCAAAAATATAATCTTCAAAAAATCCTCTAAAAGAAACCAAAATCCTTCAAGATATTAGGAACTCTATAACTCTTGGAGATCTGCTAGCATTGAAATTGGTGTGGGATAATCCAAATTTTTTTAATCTTTTTACAAAACAAGAAAAATCATGTAACTTGCTTTTGCACAAAATCATGCAAGGCACAAAAAAAATTAGCTCAAAAATACCCCAGACAAAACTTCTTCAGGGCATTTTGTATCTCCCCGCCTCCAAGACAAGCTGATGCAAAACCACAGAAGAAGACAAGCTGGATAGAGCTCGTTACGGGGTGTTTATGTCTGGGGAGAGAACCCTTGAACAAAAAAACAATGAGAAAAAATAATCTGTCAAAACATTCATTCATCACTACTAGGTATGCAGTACAAACCAGAAATCCACAACCAGCTACTTGCAAGCCTAGGATGAGGATGCCCTGGAGGTTCACAGAAGTCTATTGGATTCTTCAGAAAACAGAAATAGATTGCACCAGCAGCAGATTGGATAGGTAATTCAAAACAGAACAAAACAAAAGATTGATGCGGCAGCAGCAGATCTTTGTTCTTATGAATGTAGCAGAGCCAGAAATGCTTCCAGAATCCTGAACACTGATTTCCATGTCGTGAAGCTGCCTCTTTCTCTCAAATTGGAAGGATTTTTATTGGTTATACAGGATGATAGGCCCAGGGTTTAGGGTTTAGGGTTCATGATTTATTTTAGTGTGACCTGAGTCATTGGCCCAATTGAATAAATTTTGAAAATGAAAAATGTTACAGCTTCTTTCAGCAGCCTAAGTCTGAAATCCAATTTTAACTTAAATTTTTTGTTCAATTTCCATTGACAAAATTATATCTGCCACACCTTAGGTTTTAAAATTACAAAGTCGTCTCCATAAAATCCTACTCATTGAGGGCTTTCCAATGGTACCAAGTGCGCAACTTACACATGCTTGCTTAATTATAACCAGCATTTTTTGGGAAATTCTTTTCAATCAATATGCTTTTCCAATGCAAGTTTGAGTAAATTTAATCTTTTATAGCAATGTTTTTCAATTTCTTGACTTAAGAAAATCTTATTACAAGACAATGATGAATAATACATTGATGTATATATGTATGATTGGTTACAAAAATGACGAATACCCTGCTACCTTGGCAACTTCAACAATAATGCTATTATTTTCAAAAAATTAGGAATTTTCAAAGAGTATTCAGAGCCCAAAAAATTGTGAAAGAAAGTATTGAATCTTCAAGAATATTTCATTTGATGAACTGAAAATTTCAAGCTTAATTAATTATCCTGTCAAAACTGCCCAAGTTACTATGGTAATACATTCACGATTTTTTTAATTGACAAACAATACTCAAAAGAAAAGAATTAAATATGTTTCATGGGATTGGTGGAAGGTTCGATTCTTAGTGGTGCCCTGTACTCGTGGCCTGCCTCTTTTGGGCTGTTTGCTTGCCTGGACTTTGGTCCTTGTCCCTTGTTTCTTTTTCTCTCCCTTTTATTGGGTGCTTTCTTTTTATAAAGCTCCCCTCTCTTTAGTCTATATGCTTCATGTGACCAGTGGAGGGCAACTGGTGGAGGGTTTGGTTCTTAGTGGTTCCCTTTTCTCCTTGTGGCCCGCCTCTTTTGGGCTTTTGCTTGCCCGGACTTAGGTCCTTGCCCCTTGTTTCTTTTTCTCTCCCTTTTGTTGGGTGCTTTCTTTTTATAAAGCTCCCCTTTTTCTAGTTGATATGCTTCATGCAACTGGTGGAGGGCAACTGGTGGAGGGTCCAGTTCTTAGTGGTTCCCTTTTCTCCTTGTGGCCTGCCTCTTTTGGGCTGTTTGCTTGCCTGGACTTTGGTTCTTGCCTCTTATTTCTTTTTCTCTCCCTTTTGTTGGGTGCTTTCTTTTTATAAAGCTCCCCCCTCTTTCTAGTTGATATGCTTCATGCAACTGGTAGAGGGCAACTGGTGGAGGGTCCAGTTCTTAGTGGTTCCCTTTTCTCCTTGTGGCCTGCCTCTTTTGGGCTGTTTGCTTGCCTGGACTTTGGTTCTTGCCTCTTATTTGTTTTTCTCTCCCTTTCTTGGGTGCTTTCTTTTTATAAAGTTTGGCAAGGTTTCATCAATTTGTTTTTGAAATCAGTTGTCAACACTAGCTTTTGCCACTTGTCTATGAAAAAAGCTTGCCAGATAAAGCAGGCAAGTTCAGCTCTATGTGATGCAGCGATCCTATCTAACACGGAACACTGTAGCAATTAGTGTAATTATTTATTAAAATATTGGCACATTCCTCCCACTTGGAAGGAATGGGTGCAGGCGATCATTACATCCAGAATTATGGGTTTTTTGTTTTTGTTTTGGCAAAATCATCAGATGGTTAGAGAATCCTATTCCTTCTTTTGCTAAACTTCCCTGTTATATCTTAACACTTAGTTTTGATAATATGCAAGAAATGACTGTTTTTCAAGGTTCCCGATCACCATTTTTTTCAAAGATTGAAAAGACAATTGCCAGATTCTAGATCAGGTTCCATTCAATGTTTCTGTTTTTGGAGAAATTTTTCATCTTGACAACCCCCAAAAAAAAACCTTGCCACATTTACAAAGGCATTTTTGGAAAAAATTGGCACATTGTTGCTACATTGTGAGGAATGTCACTCTTGAGGGCATTATGAGGATATTGCTGTTTGGATTTTGGATGCAATGGTGATTGGAGCCAAGGTTAGGGCTTTAATTGTTTAGGGGGAAATATTTGTTAAAATTATGACAAGAATTAGAAATTTCATTATATTAGAATGTCTCTGTACATCTATATAAGAGCATCTCCAGCGGTGTTCAATACGTGACCCTGCGAAAATATTTTTCACATAAAACTGAAACTGGGACACAAATAGGTGGGGGACTATTAATAGCAAACCACCTGGACGAATCATTATGATGGCCAATCAGAGAAACTGAGCAGCAATTAGATCCTATTTATTACACTCTTTTCTGCAGGTGCACGGCGCTGTTGCGCCTTTTCCCAGCCACGGCAACCTGCACAATTATTCGGACACAAAACTATTTTTCTTGAGCTAAACCGCCATAAGTTGCATTTTCTTCATCCAAATTTTCTGTACAGGATCACATACTGAGCACTGCTGGAGAAGCTCTAATAAAAACCTTCAAACTGGGGTTGTCAGGTTGTAAGGTCAAGTTGCAGGGTCACCAGACCAGAGGTTCCAGTTCCCTTTGAAACCTCCATTGGAACCTAACAGAAAACTGACCAATTTTCAAAATGGAATTAGAACTTAAATTGAGGATGCTGTCTTGTTTTGAAAAGTTTGGGTTCTCTAGTTACATATTGAAAAAAAAACCCTACATTTTTGGCCCTACATTTTAGATAAGTTATTGTATTTGATCGGTTATATATAATTAATATTATATAATCTTTATTTTGAACTGTGTGGATTAGTTGAACAAACTAATTACACAATTTTATTTTGGTTTAGTTGTGTGTAACAGAGATGGACCTTAACCTTGATTTAAATTTTTCGTGAAAATGATCAGAACTTAAGATTTTAGAGATCTAAGAAAATCAGTTTCAAGACCGGACTGAAGGACTCAACGTTCTATCAAATTTTTAAAAAAGAAAAAAGAACTGAGATTGAAGGTTCTTTTTGGAATTGAGAATTGCACAACACTATGCAGACCAACCTCTTCCAAGCTTAACTATCTCATTTTTTTTTTAAACCCATGGGTGTAAAAAAAAAATTAACATGTGTTTTTTCATGTTCAGGTTATCTATATTAGTTTAACAACTTAACTCTTTCAAATCTATATTTTATTTAATTTTCCCCTACACATCTACATGGACATGAAACAACACAATTTTCAGACCTAACATAAATAATGATGAACTATTGGGAACCATATGAGAAAACAATGAAAAAAAAAGAAAAAAGAATGGGAGAGGGATCTTGCTCAGTTTGGAGGCTGGCAAGAGCATGACACTCCTATGTAATAATTATATTGGAACAATTATTTGAATAATTGAAACACATGTTGTGAATGTTAGGCACTTTCTAAGACGTTGGAATTTAATTGGTATGGCACTTTAGATGATAAACTTGTTTGTCCTGGAAGGTTACCTTAGAGCACGGAATTGCCTACTTTTTGAAGAACTGGTTGTAAAGTCAGTGGGCCTTTCTTTTCTTATGTGTCTTTGCAACAACATTACATCATGACATGGTATAGTGTGCACCCTATAGAAATGCAACACAATAGGGTTGTATACACATATGGGGGTTTTTTGTTTTTTTCTACAAACACCTGGCGTAATGCACCCTATGAAAATTGCACACACACTGGTGCCTAAGGAAATGGGTTCCCTTTTGGCAAGAAAACCTAGCATAGTATTCCATCCTATGGAGATTACACACAAGTGCAAGTGTCCCCCAATATGCGGCTTCTTTTGGTAAGGAGACCTGGCATAGTCCACCTTATGAAAATTGCCACACAAGACGGTGTCCAAAGATATGAGTTTTTGTTTGAGATTTCACATTTTCAAGACGAGCGGTTTTCATGAAATACGCAGCAGCTTTATAAAAGGTTCATTGGATAGATTCTTCAAATTTTGAGAAGCATGATTATATATTTTAAAGAACCACCCTTACACCCATCGGTTATTTGATGCCATTTGTAATAACTGCCCAACATTGGTTGTAGCAACCGAAGGTAATAATCTTATTGTCACAAAGACTACATAAAGCCCATCATGTCTAGTTTCAATAAATAAAAAGATAGGTATGTCTAATCTAACTAATTTCAAATGGCATTATAGTCAAATTGGATGTGCCAAAATAAACATGGAACATCCGACACATGCATGGACTACGTAAATGATTCGAAATAAACATTTTGACATGGACTATCATCATGTTAAATATGACATGAAAGTAAACTATGAATTTCATATTCTCATTTTTTTTGTTTGTGATGCTTCATATAAAAATAAAATAATGGATAACAATCAAAATATAACAAAATGACATGTCAAAAAATGAAAGATCAAATTGAAATTTTTTTAATCTTGAATTATTGTTTTAAAAACTAATGTAGATGTGAAACTTGAACTAATGTAATTTCTTTAAATTAGAAATTAGAAATAATATAACTTAACTAGATTTGTAAATTAAAAACATTTGAATGCAACTTATGTAATTTCAGAAGTGAAATTCATTTCATCATGAGATTTCTTAAAATAAAATTTAATACAATTATTATTCTCGGTTTTTCTCCAAATTGTAGATATAAAAATTATTTAACTGAAAATGTGAATAGAATAAATGGAATTATATATATATATATATATATATATATATACTATAATACATTTTACATTTTGAAATTAAAAGGCATTTCAATGTAATTATCAAACTAAAATATGAAATAAATTAAATTATGATATTAATGATGTAGATGTGTAATCAATTTTATTATGAAATTATCTAATTATGTGATAAGCTTATAATGTGCAATACTAAAACATGTGTTTATAAATTTTATGAAAACAATTTTCTCAGCATGTGA
>Ga0209208_10013300_pt1 | contig 10296 bp, 4 predicted proteins | sample S1TSphfallax_3_FD_187694 | JGI IMG/M metagenome (GOLD analysis project Ga0209208, IMG submission 187694) | Host-associated microbial communities from peat moss isolated from Minnesota, USA - S1T2_Fd - Sphagnum fallax MG (SPAdes) (version 2) | ecosystem: Host-associated > Plants > Peat moss >... | reverse complement strand
TGGTTGTTCACAGAAAAACAATAATAAAACTCAATACAGACCCATTCGATCATGTGAACTAGTGAGCCCCTTGTACCATTGGCCCAAGTAAAATCAGCTTCAAGGCTAGATATAACTTTTAAGGAAACCTCATCAAGTCTCTAAAAAGCACTGATTTTCCAAAACACCCAATTGTGGAAAAATCAGTTTTATGAACTTCAAGTTTCAGCAAAAAAAACCACTCTAAATTCAAAGCCATTTGCACCATCAGTCCAAAAATAATGAGACAAAATTGCCTGGTCATGGGCTTTTCGAAAATACCAAAAGCACAGCAAGACAAACAACAGTCTTAATATATCGATGGCTAGAGAAATTGCATGTGTGAAGACAAATTCGGCATTCCACAGACACTTACAAGTAAGATAGCTCTTCAAAAAATGGCAATCAATTAAATTCTGCAAACAGATAAAGAACTATTAACCCCCAATCTTCAAATATATCTGCTTAAATTTGCTGAACAGATTGTGAGAATCTGTCCTTCAGGTATTAAAGACTATAGAAAGAACAGTTGTATGTTCACCATCACAATCTGCACTCAGAAAGTAGAACAAAAGTATACAAGTCCCAGCACCCACCAACTCCAATTATTGGAAACAACTCTGCAACACTAACAATCATGACCAATTCAAAGGTCAGTGGGGAGTTGGGGTCCCCTCCTTCAACTTGTTCTCATATGAATAGTTTTTCTGTTTCAAACACAACTCTAAAAGCACAAACAAGCAGACAAATCTCTCACGAGGATTCATGAGAACATCATTTTGTGCATGCAATAGACAATCAGAGAATGAACTGGGCAAAAGTAAAAAGATAATGGACAAAGAGGTTGCAGGAGCCCACAATGCACTCAGGTGTGTTCACACAAAAACTGCTCAAGAATTGTGATCACAACCCCAGTGGGAAAACTACTTTAAAGCTGATGCAGTTTAGTTGCTATAGGAGCAATGCGCTCCTTATGAGTATATATGCCAATGGGTTGTACCTGCTGCAACTCTCCTTACTTGAAACCACTATCCCATGAGGAGTTATTCCAGCCATCAGCATCAGCCTTGGTGGCATGAGATGACCCAAAGTAATCATCATGATGGTCATCATCCTTGTCATCATCCCAACCTACCCATGAGTCACCACCAGCTTTCGTGCTGCTCCCACCCTTGCTATCACTGCCATTCTTTGTATCCCATTCATGCCAGCTACCATGCTCGTTGCTGGAGGAATCCCAGCCCCTTCCACCATTCAGCTCTTGATATCCACCAGTAGAGTGGGTGGCACCATAGTGGGAAGTAGAACTGCTCTGACCTCCATCCTTTGCATAGGCTTCTATCTGTTGTGAGGCCATGGCCATCACCCCCCGCATTAAGCCCCATGTCTTCTGTCCCAACTCTGTGGTTTTTGCTGTCACTACTGAAACTGTTTCATTCACCTTTTGATCATATCCTCCATCACGCACCTGCCAGACCCAGGTCACCATTCCAAAGTATTACAAACAACACACCATCACTAAATAACCACAGACTTGAAACTAAACAGCAAACATGGGAGCAAGAAGCTAAGAGCAATAGAGTAAACACACATGCCCTGTCTGTACACAAAACCAGCAAGATTCCAAACTTATCAAAATCAGGTCATTCTTTCAAGTTCCCCCTACATCTATGTACTAACCTGCATCTCTAAGCTTGCTAACAGATAAATAAGGCATAAGGGTATGATAGCTATTGCCCTATCAGAAACTGGGCTGCTGCAATTTGTGTGTTCAAAGAATGAGAAATAGAAGAAGGAAATTTTGAATTTGTCAAATGGTAACAGAAACTGATTATAGAACAGCAACCACATAAGCCCAATCTGATTTTTGCAAGTGAAAATGTCTGTCAAAGGTTACAAAGATCTATGAGATTGCGGAGAAAACTCCACGATGACCTTTTGAGATCACCTTGATGTCAGTTCCACCAAAACCAAACTTAACAGGATATGACTCAGTGCAGTCATAACCTTATGATGATCATTACAACATATCAAACCATCACCTTCATCATGAAAAGGAGTGACTAGCTACCATAACTCCCCAATGACTTCATCAACTTCTCATATAAGTAACAATAATCTGCCCAACATATTGGACAAACAGTTATACAACACCTGTGTCCTGATGTTTTGTTGAATTTCTGGAAGCAATGGTGTGAGAGACATGATCAGGATGTTTGCCAGGATTCAACACGCATCGCTAATAAAAACAACCATCATTCAAGTTGCAATAAGCTGTGACAGTAGGCTGCTTTTTATTTCAGCCTGCCCTATACAAGCAAAACAGCTAAGCCTATGAATAGAGGACTGTCTAGAGCGTCAAGCACTAAAATGCCAGTAATTGCAAGAACTCGCTTGGATTGTTGTTCCTCCAACTAAACAAGACCATCAATTGAAGAATTACAGCACTAAAGTATCTGAAAAAAAAGAAGCTGGTCATGGTTCATGCAAAATGAAGAATGAATAGTGAGTTGACCATTCCTCCAAATAGACAAATATCATTAACTGAATGAGTTCTACCTTCCTGAAACCCTTTGAATTTCATGACAACAGACACCCAACAGAATACAGATGGGTTGCATACCTTAGCTGTTAAATCTTTGGTGCTTGATTGCACAACTGATGCTGCATTTTGAGCAGCTGATGCAGCTACCACCGACAATCGATTAAGACCCTGCCAACAATCATCAACGTCAGCAACCAGTCTATGCTCCCAGCATGCAACACACATATCCACCCTTGCAAAGTGAAATAACAAAGACTGGACAGTAATCTGCTGCTTCGATTCTTTACACAGCACCTGATAGCACAATTTTCATGAGTAGAACACATCAAACAGCACAAAAGCACAACTACAACCAGCAGAACTGAAGCATTGGGCAGTGATCTGCTGCTTTGATTACTTTACACAGAACCTGATAGCACAATTTTCATCAGTAGAATAAGTCAAATGGCACAAAACCGCAACCCAAACCAGCAGAACCAAAGCATTTTCACTCATGAGTAGAATAAATCAAACAACACAAAATCACAACTATAACTGGCAGAACTGAAGCATTGACCAGTGATCTGCTGCTTTGACTACTTTACACAGAACCTGATAGCACAATTTTCATGACTAGAAGGAAGTCAAATGGCACAAAACTGCAACAAAAACCAGCAGAACTGAAGCATTTCTCTCATGTATAGCATAAGTCAATTGGCACAAAACCACAACTACAACTGGCAGAATGGAAGCATTGGGCAGTTATCTGCTGCTTTGATTACTTTACACAGAACCTGATAGCATGATTTTAATCAGTAGAAATAAGTTGAATGGCACAAAACTGTAACCAGAACCAGCAGACCTGAAGCATTTCATTCAAATGAACTTTGAAAAAATGCATGCAAGACTTATACTTGGTTGCAATTGCAACATGCTGCTTCAAGTTGTGGAGAAGGTATAGATACCATGTAACCTGATAGGTCAAGGGAAAGAAGCCACCAAACCCTACACACAGTGACTGCCATTTTGGACACAGTTCTTCCCTTCACATCACTGAGAAGGGAGCTTGGCGATCAAATGTAAAGGATTGAAGTTCTTTCCAAACAGGACTTGTGTTCAGGCAATTATGTCTGTAGCAGAGGATGCAAAGAAATGATGTGTAGAACTCAGTTTTTAACCATGTAGAGCATCCATGGTGAAGTTTGGTGAAGAAAGAGGCCAGATAGAACAAACAAACAGCGCTCTTTTGATGTTGTTGCATGCTCAACAGCGTACCTGAGACACAACCGACACCGTATCTTTCAACATATCGCCTCCTGCTCCAACCGGAGGCCCTCTGCTCGGAGGAGGCCGACTGCCTCCAGATCCAAACCCTACGTATTTCCCTCCTTGCGATGGCGGCAAACCGTCTGGCCGGGAGGCATTCTCAGCCTGTTTCTTGGCGAAGAAAGCCTCTTTGCCAGCGGCCGAAGCTTCAAGCTGCGATCGGGTGTAAAGATCCCCGGAAGAAGAAGACCTGGGCGGAGCACCACCTCCGTAACCACTGTCACCAATGCCTCCGGTGGATCCATGGCGCCGGATATTGCTGCTGTTGTTATTGCTGCCGGCGTGCTCCAAATCCCAGTCGTCCCATCCATTACTCGTAGTTCTATCTTCTCCGCCTCCAGATCTTCCAGATCTCCCTCCTCCTCCTCCTCCTCCTCCCCTACTTTCCTGGCTAACCCCAGCAGAGGCCGTCTTCGACTCCTTCACCACAGGCGGAGCATTCCATTGCCGTCCTTCGGACAACGCTTGAATCCTCTCACGGTACACACCCGCGGCTTTGCTGTTATACTTGGTCACGATGTCAGTCTCCTTAGCAATCCCGTACTGCAACAGAAAACTGTTCAGAGCTTGATTACCTCCGACTTCCATTTTCTTAAGTTGCAAGTCAGACCAGGAATCCATGGTCACTGATCTCACAAAACTGATGTGCACTCCCAACCCTCGATGCACACCCGAGCACTCTAAGCACATAAACACGCCATAAGTCACAGACGCCCATTGCGGATTCTTCTGCGAGCAATCCACGCACGTCTTATTTGATCCCTGCGCTTGTATCGCTCGGAGCTTTGCCGCCGCACCCGACGACGCCATAATCAAACCTCTTCTCCTTCTCCCTCCTCCCCCTCCCAACCAAACCAAAACCAAAACCAAAAAAAAAATTAAAAAAATCTACCAAAAACAGCAGCAGCAGCAGTAATCGCCAGCAGCAGCAGTGAGCAACGAAAAGCAGACGCGGATGCGAAAGACGAAGGCGGAGAAGAGAAGCGCTTCTGATCCCCGCAACCGCGTCCTGCGAGAGACCAACGCGAGAGGAGCGAGCAGTCCCCTTACGAAGCTGGCAAGAAGAAACAGTCGCGGGGTGCATTATCAGAGTGTCCTCTCTTCCTGGACGGATGAAATCAACAATCCATCCATTTGGATGAAATTATGTACCTCTACCGCCTTCCTGGAGCTTTTTCATCACAACACAACCACAACCACAACCTCAAAATAATACTAATAAGTAAAAAACTAATAATAATACTAATACTACTAATATTAAAAAATAATAGTAATAATAATGATAATAATGTAGAGTCTATAAGTTATAAAACACTATTTCTATGCTACTAGTTTAATACACTTTCCTTTATTTGGATTAGTATTATTATTATTATTATTATTATTATTTCAATTTTGTAATGTAGTTAAAGTCTCCATCATTGGAACATGTAGCCAACTTTGGTTACAATAAATTTAATTAAGATAAATTCAAGTAAAGAAAATTTTTAAGCATCCTTCTATATTGTTGGCTACCTATAGAAATTTATTATACAAATTCTGATGATTTTATTTTATTTTTAAAATTTCAAGGTTTTAGGGGATTTAGGTCTTTTTTTTTCTCGTGAAAAAAATCCTTTCTATAGGTGGAAATCAGATTCTTCAGGTCCAAAAAATTTGTGAAAATTGGGCCAAAAATAATCACTACTTTGGTTGTGAACATTAAAAGAAATCATATAACAACTATGGTTAGTTAGTATGGTTACAACATTGGTTTTGTTGCTCCTTGCCTTCAATTTTTGACTTGACCTTTGGTGTCTAGTGTCTCTCTACTAACCCACATGATTGAAACCAACTGGGTGCTTGCCCATCCCTTCTTGGGGTTTTCAGGTTTGAGGGCTTTTAGGGTTTTGGATGATTGGTTGTGGTTGATTGATGATTGGGTGGGTGGGTGGATGGATGGATGGATGGGTGGGTGGGTGGGTTTCTAATTATTGGATGAGTTCCTTCCTCTCTTGTGAATTCTATGTTTGTTTGTTTGGAAGGTCTCAATTCCACATTTCATTTAGCACCTTGTTGAACCAATATCCAAAAAACAAAAGGCATTAAATGAAATATTAAAAAAAAAGGTGTTAAATGGAAAAAAAAATTCATTTAGCCCTTTTTTTTTTTTTTTTGGATATTGTTTTTCAATCTCATTGAAGATTTCATTTTATTTTTAAAAACTATTTTTTTTTTAGAGAACTTTTTCTCTAAAATCACATTTTCAAGTATTTGAATATTTTGGACCAATGGATCGGATGTGTTGAACCTTTTTTATTTTTTAAAAATTGATATCTCTCTCTATATATATAGATATAATTCTTTTCACTTTTGTAGGGTGTGCATTTTAATTTAGTTTGTTAAATTTAGATAAATCAAATGAATGAAATGAATAGGAAAAAAGCCTAGAACACAAGAAAAAATAGGACTGAAAAAAACAACTAAGATGTCCTTTTGTAACTTGTAGCACCAAAACAAAAATGGAAACATTAGGAAGATGGAGAAAAGCAGATGAGAACACATTGGCCCTACCAATATATAAGATGTTGTACATGTGTGTTTATGTATGTATATACATACATACATTATTGAGTGACTTATTTATATGTGTTTGTGCATATATATATGTTTGTACATGTGTAATAACATTAAGAATATTATAGTGACAAATATTGAACAATTTATGTGATTGTAATATATTACATGCACATAATAGATTTTGCAAATGAGTACATTGATATGTACTCATTGAAAATAATGTAAATAATTCTTTTCTCACTTGTGGTTCAAAATATTTTAAGGTTAATATAGGATTGTTGATTCAAATTAAGGTTTTGAATTAGAATTTACATTTAAAGTTTAAGTTTGGGTTATGATAAAAAAAAAAGAATAATAGAATACTTTTTTCAATGGCAATGACATTGGTTAACTTTTACGATATTTGGGGTTTGAAATATAATGTAACGTTAAAGCTATGTAAATAAAAACTTGCTTATAATTCTAAGCATTCCATTGATTAGAAAAATATGAAATGGTTTCAATCTTAAAATTTTGACCAAAAAAAATGTAGAAACAATTTTTTTAAAATTAATAATTTAAACCCTAGAAACACATCCATTCACCACTAGCCAAAATCATTCCCATTATTCAGTCCAAAATCCATATATCCAATATATCAAAGTTTGAGATCCAATTCCAAAATTTTGATATAATTAAAAATATATTATAATCCAATAATCATCAATTAAATTCTCTTGCATTTAAACACCATGTACATGAATGACTTGTGTAACTTGATATCTCTGAAATGGTTTCCATTGTTAAGTAGGGTAACAAAACATGATAAGTATCAATGGTAAATGAATGAAAAGAGAAAATAATGGATGTTGAACGAAAAGTTTCACCTCAAAAGTTGTGGAATTACAATAGTGGAAACACTTAACAACAAGGCCATAAAAAGGAACAATCTTATAAGAAGGAGCACCTATGAAATCATCATCTTGAATTATCCTTGATATAGTTTTTGTCAAATCTTCAACAATAGTAACATCAACAAAGTCCAAGATACTTTCTAGGCTTCTAATATGTCATTAGTTGTTATCAATGTGAACAAACTTGCATGGTCACATGTTTTTTTCATCACTTGGTAGTGACATCACAGTCAAATTTCAACTAGTTAATTGACTCAACATTTGAACATCTATTATTAAGTTTGTGTCAAATGAATCTCTTGTTTATTGCAAGTGCTACCAAGGTTAATCTACTAATAGCCCATGATTTTCCAACTATCTCAATATTGAGGAATGATGTATACAATTTTCGTTGCAACATTGGGACATAGTTTAATGAATATCATATCAATGCAAGTAACTTTGAGAGTGTCAACTCCCATCATCACTCTTATGTAAACATAAAACAAGTTGGTGCATTATAACAAGTATGAACCTAAAAGTCCAAATCGAATCTTTGACTTGCCTTTGTAACAAACTATCTTCCACCAAAAATTCATTTGTTGAAAAATGTACCTTTGTACCCACTCTTGTGATTACAAATGTCAACCTTACCATTTATGAACAAGGAACTAACTATACCTAATGGGACTTCAAGAAACCAACGTACCATAAAAGATAGTACCTAAAACTCAAAAAACTAAAGGTTATATGTTGATTAAATAGATTTATAAGCCACATTTTATAAATGTACATAATTAGGCACTTATGCAAGCAAAAGAATTGGAAAACTTAATACTTGATGCTCAAAGGGGTGGAACCACATAATCAAATAATTTTTCTGAAAAAACTTTTTGTTGGATTTATCTTTTGATTTGGGAATATTTCACCCTTTAAGCAATGCAAAAAGGGTGCAAAATTGTTGCTTTAACTCTTACAATCAAAAGAACATCAATACTGGTCTAATTCGGAAACAATGATATGTACTTGAATGTTGCCTTAAGAAATGAATGAATTGAGTTACAAATGTGGAACCTATTAGTTGAACTACAAACACCCACAATTGTCAAGAAACACTTGGAGTTGATGTAAATGGCCAATGCTTGGTTTGAAATTTCCTTACACAAAACAATTTTTCTAGTCAAAGCAAAAGGACAAGTTGTTTAACATCCTCAACCACAACTACAATGACTCCAAATTTCATTATGCGAGTTGTTACACATGGGTAAAACATTTCAATTGAATTTTGTTAATGAAAAGGAATGTCAATGTGTTTGAATGATATGTTAAGGCATTGATAAAACAAGCATAAAAAAACTTCACATCATCAAAAAGGTGAGAGTTAGTGAGCCAAATGTTGCAAAATAGTGAAAGATGGAACTTGAAATTTTTTTCAATACTTTTGCATTAAAAAGTCATCATGAAAAGAATCAAGAGCATACCCAAAAATAAGGTGATGGATATTTCAAATTTGACTACATGTACAATAGTAACCAAACATTAAGCATGAAAAAGTTAAACCCCAACACAAAACAACAATTCATGATTCTTTCTTAGGAATCATGTATCTACAATCAACCTTACCTTAATAGTTTGGTAGTCAACAACCTTTCTACCAAACAACCTTTTTGAGGCCAAGTTAAACTTGTTGCCCACCAACAACTTGTTCACATTGTCACTATCATATTGGTCAATTTCATTCAACCATTACTTCACATTTAAAAAACTCTCTTAGTTTGTGACATCATAAACCACTTGCCAAAGTGTAATAACATTCAATGGTGAGCACATATCATTGGCCTAAATGATGTAAACATTTAATACATCTACATGAATTTTCAAATAACAAAGATAGGACAAATCACATCCATCATAAGATAGGAAAACTATAGCTATAGTTTATGTGATCAGGTGGCAAGAACAAAGTTAAAGTGCTCATATTGTTTTTAATGATTTTGACAATTGACCAACATGACATATCCACCTACATATTCATGTTATACATTTTTTTCACAAGGGGATAAGGTGAAAACATAGTCAAGCAAACCAATTGATGTATTTTTCTAGGTTGAATTACAAGTACCTTAAAATATATTATCAAATTATCAAACATGTAATTTGGTTGGGTAGAAAGATTGAAGTTAATATGGTTCTTGATTTTATGTGAAAATTTTGATAAAAACATATTTAATCAATAGTTAAATAAATTATTGTGAATGAAAGTAGGTGTAAGTAGATTAAAACAATGTCCAAATCAAAAAAAAAAAAATGGAAGCCTTAAAGTATACCATAGATTTTGTGAAAACATGTAATTTAAAAATTTTATATTTGGTTTTTGGAAGTAAGTTTAAGACATTTAAATTTTTAATTCTCAAATGCATTATTTACACACTTTTATGATGCAATTACTTTTCATTCTTATGAAATTTACATTCTTATGATGTCAATTGAGGCTCCATGGTTTTGCATAATGATAGGAAGAGTTCTTGAGCTAGTATTTTCATGCTTAAATGTGAAAAAAACTACTTTTTGAATTAGAGAATATTATTTTTGTGGTCTACTTGTTTGTGCTTTTTTTCAACAAACATATGAAACATCACATAGACAATGATTCCATGAACACCATGGTAGTAGTTATTAATTAGTCGTTTGCTTTGTTGTGTCTCATTGCGAACACCATTGTGAAAGATTATTTCATCATACCTTCCATAATTGGCAACCTTTTCAAGCCTTTCACATAGTTACATGGAGAAATTAATCATAAACACCAATAATGATTACAAAGCTATCACATGTATATGAAACTACATAGGAATCTTCACATCAACATTTTTTGAACCTAGCATGGTGATGAGTGTGGTCATAACCTTATGAGAAATGCTCACAAAATGTCAGACCACATCACCTTCATTAGAATAGTAGTGATGAGTTGCCATGATTACCCATTGCCTTCATTAG
>Ga0209208_10013299_pt1 | contig 10297 bp, 4 predicted proteins | sample S1TSphfallax_3_FD_187694 | JGI IMG/M metagenome (GOLD analysis project Ga0209208, IMG submission 187694) | Host-associated microbial communities from peat moss isolated from Minnesota, USA - S1T2_Fd - Sphagnum fallax MG (SPAdes) (version 2) | ecosystem: Host-associated > Plants > Peat moss >... | reverse complement strand
GAAAAAAAAAAAAAAAAAAACATTTTAAAGCAATCAATGTTTCACTAGAAGAAATCATGTCCATAACAATTAATGTGTTTGTGATTAGCGTTTGAACCAACCATTTTTGCAAAGTTACAATATTAGTAGTTTTTTGTGATAATAAGTCATAAACACATATATTCATTTGTAAGTGGGCAAATGCATGGTAAGGTGGACCATTTTTGGTGTCATAGTAACAATTTTTTCTATTGTTGGTAGTAATAATAATATTTTATCATATATATATACACATATTCTCAACAATAGAATAAAATAGTACGAACAATATGTGTTAGCAATAGTAATATTGTATGGTACTATTGATAATTCATATATATTATCCTCAACACATATTTAGTCATGACAAGTAATTTGGAATAAAGTTCAATATAAATTCCTTAAAATTTTGATACTCTAGTCTAGATAACACCAATCCATATTTTCAAACTTCTAAAGTCCATTTTTGGAAATTATTTTCAAATATATAGATGTCTTTATAATAAGTTGTTAATTAATAACACATTGCCAATTTTGACAAGTTTAAGGGGTGAAAGCAAAATAAAATGGATAGTTGTATTACCATGGCAATCTACTTGAAATTTAAGAATAAAATAATAACAAAACTCATCATAAAGTAATTATACATTGAACATCTTTACTCGAATAATGAAAAAAAAAAGTTCTTCCACATTGTGCACTATACTTCAAATTTTCATTATAAAAGTAGGTATTTTTTAGATTTTAAAAAAAGTAGATTTTGAAGTCCATTTGTTGCAATGTGGAAGTTTTTAAAATATGAATTAAACAAATGTTCTAATAAATAGAAAGTGGAATTGATTCTTGATGGGGACATCAAGAATACAATTTTTTTAATGTCTTAACCTGGTAAAATTACATGTTTCATCAAATATTTTGTGTCAAAAAAAATTTAAACACAAATTTACATCTAGTAAATAAAGGTAATTTTTTGTTTACTTTCAAAACTTATTTGCTCCTAGATTTATATAAATGTAATAGAGGGGAGAAAATGTATTTCTATCATATTTCCACCCACATTTACATTATTTTATTATTTTCATATGCATGATGTAGGATAAAAGTGAATATCCATATTCTTTTGTTCATTTTAACTTGCATTCACCAATGTTTGAATATGTCAATGGCACACATTAAATTTGTCAAATGGTGTTGGGGATCAAAAGTTCTATCAATTCCTAGTTTTGCAACGAATTGCAAACCTAGACTATGCTCCTTCATTCTCACAAATAAAGTGGATGTGGGAGTTTGGGATGGGGCTAGGATGAAGTTACAACCAAAAGTTCAAGGTGAAGTCAATTTGCATTAACCACAAAAGAGGGTGGTTAGTGCATAATGAAGCCAAATGGTACATAAATGAACCAATGTAATGTAAAAAGAAAGGTTCATATAATTCCCACCTGGTCTACACAACAAATGGATCAGAATAAATCACACATATCAACCAATAATTGATACAAATCACAACAATGTTGCAAATTATGTGTCTAATAACTAGTTTTCCAAACACCATAATTTATTCTATAGGCCATTAGGGATTAGATTGCTTTGATTTTTCTCTTTGAGTCGACTGGTCATTGGCGATACATTTAGGCAAAACCTTTCCCCAACCAAAGAGATTTTAATCCCTACAAAAAACAAAACATATACCCACTACACACTCCCAACCCAAGAACATGTATTACTTACGAAGGTCAACAAACAAAAGATGGTTCCAAAAACCCAATATCCACAATCCCAATATTTTCAACTCCCATAGTTCACCTTAAAAACATGTCTTTATAGATGTCAACTTAGGAATTCAACAAAGCCAAAAAACATTTTAATCATTAATAAAAGTGCCCATGATACATTAGATCCCATAGAATAATTCTTAACTTTAGAATTCCCAAAATAGAGGGTACTTTTCCTTTGGACAACACAACTAGACACTCCCACAATCAACACAACACCCAAGCATCACATAGCTTGTTTAGTCACCCAACTACTTTTGAAACATCTAGAACTTTTCACCACTTCTCTAATTTGACCTCTACAAGTTGTACTTAAAGTCAAACACTTTCTTCTTAAGCTAACTATGTAGCAAAATTACATTGCCCTAAAAGAAGTCTAACCTTGTAACAAATGGGCATTCTTCCCATTCTATCATTTTTTCAACTCTGATTTCCCAAAAACAACAAACAAAAAGAACATAACTAAAGGTGTGTCAATTGGAAAAATATTTAACTCTTAAATACCAAAATTATCTCCTTATCTCCAAGTCGGTTCATCATCCACAACACATCTTAGGTTTTACAACTAGTTAATAAAACGACTATTGCTTTTTTTTACTACAATTGTAACTACAAGTTCATATTAATGACTACATGGTTGTAAGAGACATTGTGGTGCCATTTGGCATCATCATTTTGCAACTGTAGTTGATATCATGATGTGATGGTTTTTACACAAATATCAAATTTTCAAAAATGTATTTTTGATGTATTTTTAATCATCCAAAACTAGGTAACAACAAAATTTCATTCATTCTTGCAACTTTTGGTGAATAATAACAACTTATGGTCCTATGATGCTAATGTGAATGCCATATGGCAACAAGGTTGACTAGTAGTTGCAACACCTCATTACTTGTGACACTAACTTCACATCATGATTCATGTCATCGATTTGATGGGTTAATATCATTTATTAACTAGTTGAAAATATTGTTATCCTTTACAATTAATAACGACTTGGTTTTCCATGTGGTGATGACATGCCATGCCTTTGGCAACAAGATGTCACAAATTTTCATGGTAATCTATGATTTTTTGTGACACCATAAGTTTTTGTGTGTCTTGAATTTATGACATCAATATTTGTCATGGGATGCCATATTTTTTTGTGTGCCATGAGGTTTTTGAAGTCATGAATTCACATGCATGTGTATGTGTATTAAACAATCTATTGTTAATTGTAATTATAACTACAATATCAATAGTCATTTTGAAAAAGATGACACATAACCCCTTGATTTTTAACTATTGAACACACTAACTTAGGTTAACATACCTATTAAGTTAACCTATGTATATAGGTTATTTAATAAAAACCTATTTTGTAATATAAGTTATTTTGTAAGTTATTTAACTAGACATAATAAATTTACTACATTTAGTATGTTTAAATATACTTAGATAAGTTACCCTATTAATAGGTTAACCTAGGTAGGCTTGCTTAGGTTCCTAGCCTAGGTTTTTTGCCAAGTCAACTTAGGTAGCCTCATTACAAGATATTTTATCAAGTTTGTAACTACCTCAAGTTTGTGCAACTAGATGTGACTAAATGTGACTATGATGTGACTAAATGTGATTATGATGCGACTAAATGTGACATAATTATCTTAGGGTTTTTTTAAAACCTAAAAATGCCTAGGTTAACCTAGGTTAAGTTAATAAGTAATATAAATTGACAAACTAGTTTATCTTATATCAACATAGGGAGGTCTAGATCTAGGTTTAGGCTAGGTTGGTAGGTAATAGGTAGGTTGACCTAGGTCAACCTAAGGTGGCCAAGGTTAATTCAAGGTTAAAATTTTTGAGTTTTATAACTTTGTTTTAAATATTAAAAAATGTGGTAGTGCAATGGATGAGGACTTGAACCCCAAAGTGAAGGTGAAAGGTTTAAAGTTTCACTCTTACAACCTATGATACTTAGGCCAGTTGGCTTAGGTTAGGTAGCCTAGTCTAGGCTTCTTGGGCTAGAAGTCCAACATTTGTTTTTAATTTAAGCCATTTTACCTAGGTTAAGTAGCCTAAATTACCTAATATATGTAGTTAACTTAACTAGGTTAACTTTTGGTTAGGCAAGCTTAGCTAGGTTGCCTAACCTAGCTAGGTTAGGCTAGGTTGACTTTTGGCTCGCTAACCACATGGGGCTAAATTAGGTTGATTTTTGGTCATGTGTAGTGACTCATAATGTGTTTATAGATTTTTGACATATGTCATCCATCCATCAAGGCGTCTTTTGTAACACTTAGTCGAATAAAACAATTAAGTTGAAATGGCATGCACTTTACACGTCATACCAAGGTCATCGATGACATGGAATTTCAATATTAAGCCAAAATTAAAAAATCCTAATCAATAAGATGATTGGACTTTGGAATTAAATGGGTAAAACGACATGGGTTTAACAATTCATGAATGATTATTTGTATATGTCCTTCCTAGCTAGGATGTAGTCACAAAACCCAAGATGTGTTGTTGTGATCTTCAATTGATGTCCATCAAATCTTTCATGCAAAAATAATAACAGCACAAATTGTTTAGTTAAAGAAACACCAAAACACATAGTGAGTGTTATTAAACAATTAAGACCCACCACACACATGACCTATAAGAAAACAAACATAAAACGAAAATAGTAATATTAAACCATATGGACACCTCCTATCTTCACCAACTACTGAAAGCCTTGTTGTATTGTGCTTTTGGCAATTGATTGTATTGTTCCATCCAAATAAGGTTTCATCCTTCATCTTTTTATCACACCATTGTGCAACCCAATTCACAAAACATACCATGGCCCAAAATTAGGAGAAGCTCACCATTCTCCTCATGATATATTCTATAATTGGATGTGGGGGTTGCGACAAAGTCATAATAAGTCTTGGAGGGTGCATTTATAATTAACGTACCACCATAAAAAGTGTGATTGTGTTTTATGTGTTGCGTCCTAAAGCAAAATGAATGTTTTGAAATGTTAAACAATGAAGGATAGATAACGACATTTAGGCCCTCAACTAATAAATGCAAGAATGGTTGGTAAAAAATAATTGAACACATTTTGAATGTCTTATTAAAATATAAACCAATAAAGAATGCAAAACTCCATGAAAATCTTAGAACAATTTTCATTTGGAGTGCCAAAGTCTTATTGAAAACATAAATTAATTTCTTGTTTTTTATATACATATATGTTTCCCATATTTCCTTCTAAACCTTTGGAATGTAACCTAGTTATTGGAAAAAAAAAGTACCATCCTTATCGATGAATCATTTCAAATTCTAATTCTAACATCAATTCCACAAAATCTAGTGTTTTATAATATTTAAAAACTTTATGGTATTATGTAGAATACATTTTATTATAGTTTTGGTTAAAATATGAAGCAATTCAAAAAAATATTATTATTCTTGTTAATTCATTTTCAATAAAACTATGGAATGGGACATGGTTCTTGTGTCATGTTCCAAGACACTTCAAGGCATGTTTTAATCAAGAATTATTTATTTATTTTTATCATATTGATGTTAATGTACATTCCTATTTAATGAAACAATAAAAATCTACATAATTAATAGGTTATATAAGTCATAAGAATTAATCAAAATGAAATTTCAATACAATTTTGTAGTGAAGCAATCCTCTTGTGTACCCCAATTGTCAATGCACTCAAGGACTCTTAGGAGGGAAATTAATCATGGTTTGGTCAAGTTATGAGTCTTGCATATGAACTTTGATTGAAAAATTTTCAATTACAAAGTTGTAGCCCTTAGAATGTTCACAATGGCAATTTCATGTTCCAATTGGAGGTGTTTTGATCATTTTTCCCTCAAGTTTTAATGTTTGGGAATCAAACTACTAACTCTTTTAGCCATAACTTGATGTTTAGTTCTTCAAATGGAAATTGCAAGGTCAAATTTGATGTTTACACTTCAAGACTTTTTAAATAGTTTAAAGAGGGCCCAATTTGGATAATGTTTGCTAATTGCATTTTGGTCCCCAAAATTCAAAACTTTGTGGGATTCTAATTTTCGAGTCCAAAATGGGGAAATCATTTGGGAGTGTTGGGACTCACTTTCTTACACTTATGAAAATGTGCTTGAATCCTTGGACATTTTCTTCACCCATTTCCTTTCTAATGCTTTAGCCTTGGTGACCAAGGGCCCAAAGCTAAGGTCATGATAATTATGGTTTAGTAACCAATTTTATAATTGTAGAGTAATTTGTTGTGCATGTGATATGGGATTAGATTGAAGCAAGATAAAAATTACATGAAGTCATCCACACATAGTTATGCATCCTATGACAAATGATAATTGAATTATTTTTGCAATTGGTTGATTACAATGTGAATAAATTTAGTTGACTAGACCATCTTTTTAGGTATTTATTGCAAGATGTTCATTTTTTATAATTTATAATTCATTGTTGGAATCTAATTTAATTTTAACAAGGTTTTAATTTTTTTCATGTTTGGGGGGTTTATCCCCATGGTGTGGCTTTAGAGCCTCATTTTTCATGTTTTGATATTCTACAACACATAATAGGAACATTATGATTGTTTTGTGGTTTTGTTAAGTGTTTTGAACTTGGGGTGAATGCAAGCTATAGTGGCTTACAAAACAACAAATGCAAACATCACCCAAGTCCATATTCCTTTATATTTTTTTGGAGCCTTGGAATGACTAAGTCACATTTGAAGTCCCCATGGTGTGGCTATAAAAGTCCATTGAAATTAAGTTACTGACATGCTACAATATTTTTAAAACTTGACTTTATTGATATATTGTTTAACTAAAATGGAGTCCCTAACAGTTATAATATTGATCATTGAAGGGTGCAAACACAATATTTTGTACATATTTGTTACCTTGTTTTCTATTCGAAAACAAGAAAAAAATAGTTTAAAAAACTTTTGAACTTCTTTTAGCTTCTCAAAACAATTTGTGTCATATCATTTGGACTTGAAAAAGTACCCCAAAAATATCCCCAACAATAATGTCACTTTTCAAAGGGTTGGGGATGAATTTGATTATGAGAACAAACTCCATTAACCAAAAAAATTATATTAAAATGTTTAGCACATCAATATTGAGGTGCTTTTTTTACTTGCAAAAACATTTCACCTATTTTCAAGTATTTGAACTTTATTTTTCAAATTGCCACAAATTTTAAGTCCAATTCAAGTACTTGTAAATACTTTTAAAAATATGATTATAATATTTAGCTTTGAGGTCCATGCAAATAGGAGTTAAAAAATAATATACTCAAAATAATATTATTATCCCTATAAAATCATATATTTACTAATTCTTTTATAAAAAAAATCCTGTTTTTTTGTTGCTTACACTACTTTTTGTGTATACTTTAACATGCTTTCACTTGAATTGTTTTGAAATCTATATATGAAACTTGTTGCTAGGGTGAACAATCTATGTATCTTTTAATTTTGTAAATTATGCATAACCAATACATACATCATATGTATATTCAAATTTAATAATTTCAAACTAAGTCCCTATCAAATATTTATGATATGGAATATACAAATTAACCATTGCATATCATAAAAATTGCTATGGTGACACAAAAAATCAGCCACTATAGCTTGCACTTACCACTTGGATTCTTATGACATACACATGAATATTTTGTATTTGTATGAATGTTTTTCACATGCATGATTTTGTTAGTTTCAATAGTGTTGGGTGTCGATCTTGTAGCACATGACAATCTATAGCATGTCATGTCCCAATAGTGGGAAGTACATGAATTATTAAATGCAATGCATTTTTAAAATCCATTTGTGCTTTGTGATCTTTGCATGTTATGGTCCATTCACTAATTGAGTCCATCACTTGTGGTTGGAATTTGGAATCATCATTTGGGGTGCATCACCTGTTTTGGGTATGTTGATCATAATAGCCTCTTTCAAGCTGTTCTTGAATGACAAATTTGGTGAGTTTGGATTTAGATCATAAATTTGATAATTCTGGAATTAGATAACACACTTGGTGATTCTTGAGTTAGATCACACATTCAATGATGATAAATTTGAGGGAGTTGTTTGTATTGTACAGTTATTTCCATTTTGCATACACAGAGTGGCTGTTAAGAACCACTAACTAGCCATCATGGACCTATGACATGTGAAGGTTCTTAACCCTAAGGAACCATGTTAGATATATTCAATTTGTTTTGGTCACAAGATAACCAGTCTGCTAAGGAACCTCAAGACTTGAGAATCCAAAAATCTAAAATCAGAGAAGTTCTTTGAGATAGGAGTTATTTCTTTTTTGTGTGGAAAACTTCAGGTTCTTAGAATTCTGTTTTGTGAGACCTGCAACTGCAGTTCTTAAGCTTGAAGTATCTAACTACACAACATTGGTAAGGACCAAGGACAGGGCTGTGCTAGGAATAAGCGTCCTTTATGGATCTTTTAGGGTTTAGGGTTCCTAGAACAGCCCTGTTCAAGTTCATTACCCGCCATCAAGAACTGGTAGAATTCAGAAGGCTATATAATCCATTTAGAGGAGAGAGGTAGAGGTACTTTATGCATCAGAAGGTTCCTAAAACAATGGGGTTTAGGGTTTAGGGCAGCCGAACTTCTGCAAAAAGGTTCAATCCTCTCTTGATTGAGGCAAAAGTTTTTTAATGGGTAAGTTGCCCTCCACATACTCGAGGGAATTGATTCTACCCATTCCTGAAGAGTAGATTAGGTATGTCATGATATATGTCAGGGATCAAAATTTAGTGAAATATTGGTGTTGTTGCTCATGCTGATCTTCTTTCACAAATCTGACTGTCACCTACCCTCTTGTCTCTCTAGTCTCTCTGTCTGTCACACACACACACACACACATCAACCAACAACAACAACGACAACAATTCAACATCCCATGAATTCTGGCCCTGGAGCTCAACTTTTTCTTTGATTCCCTGGTGCCCATCATCAATGCTATACCCCATACTTTTCTTTTTTTTGTAGACTCTTAGACTATTCTTCAAACAATACTAGATACAAGAACAATTTGGTTCCAAGTGAAAGTTGATTCCCATGCAATTAATACCCTTATTTTTGTTGTTCTAGATTAGAATATATATTCTTCTTCAAACAGGTATATACTCAACAAGAGCAGCTCAAATTTCTTTGTAAAATTGATGATGATACCTGGTCAATTCTCTTGACATCTTCAAAGGAGCGTGCGGGATAGAATCATTACAATTGCAAGAGATAAGAGATCAGCAGCAGCAACAGCAGGTCCTCAGGAAGTTGTAGCTGGTAGTAGGTAGGAGAAACTGGTTTGTTTTTTGGGAGATTGAACATGGCGCATGCTATTGCAGATGATCTACTGCAGCAGCAGCTGTTAGTGAAATTGATAGGAGCTCTGGATCATGGTGGAAAAGTGGTAATGAAATTGATCCTAATTATACTAACGTTAGCAGCTGCAGCTGCTGGTGCTGTTGGTGGTGGTGGTGACCATCGACAGCAGCCTGTGCTAAGAGTAGAGCTATTTCGCAGAGATCATCCTTTATCTCCCTTGGTGGACTCCACAACCTCCAGACCTAACTTGACCATGAGCGAGAAATTTCTGGAGGCAGTGAAGAGGAGCAATAGACGCAGAGATGCAATTGTCCGGTCCATTCATGAAGCTGCTGCGGGGCGGCGCGCAGCAGCAGCAGCTAACGATGACGCGGGTGCCGGCGTGTCGTCCAGCAGCGCCTACTACAACATCCCAGTAGCGGCAGGCGATGGAGAGTACCTGACACAGATTGCATTGGGGACGCCAACACAAGTGGTGACTGCGATTGTGGACACAGGCAGTGATTTGATGTGGACCCAATGCTTGCCTTGCACCTCTTGCCATGCGCAAAGCAGCCCCGTCTTCAATCCCGCAACTTCCTCTACCTACCAAGTCGTCAATTGTGGCAACAACTTGTGCAGGGTACGTATGTCGATGAATTTGCTGCAACTGTAGAAATTATAGCACCACCATCACCACCGCCACCGCCAGATTCCTTCCATCTCCTCTAATTCTTCCAAACCTTGAATTTTCTCTGGAAAGCTCCAATATATCACATCATCATCATCATCATCATGATGTCCTTATACTCCTTGTTACCTCTAGAAAAAAAAACAGAGTCCTGCTGCAAGCTGCTGCTCTTCAAGGGCAGAGACAGAGAGAGAGAGAGACAGTTCTGATGCAAGCTCTCCAAGGGAAACTTTTTCAGAACCGGAGGGTAAGTGGGTATGTATCATATCTGATAACCGGATTGTATCCTTCCCTCGTTTCAAGAACCGCCCAGCACTGGTCCAAAGTCCAAAGGTGGTTCCCCGGAGCCATAACCGTGATTCTCAAAAATCTGAGAACCGGCCATATAATCATCCATAAACCTGCTGGTTCTATGTTGGTTATTTCATGAAAACCGCTGGTTCTCTTGAGTTTTTTTTTTTTGGAAAAACCAGAACAAG
>Ga0209208_10013298_pt1 | contig 10298 bp, 9 predicted proteins | sample S1TSphfallax_3_FD_187694 | JGI IMG/M metagenome (GOLD analysis project Ga0209208, IMG submission 187694) | Host-associated microbial communities from peat moss isolated from Minnesota, USA - S1T2_Fd - Sphagnum fallax MG (SPAdes) (version 2) | ecosystem: Host-associated > Plants > Peat moss >... | reverse complement strand
TAAAATAAATATCACATCACTTGTAAACTATATCATTAATTAAACATAGTCCTAAACTAAAATCAAAACAATGTATGCATTATATTATCAAGGCAATTTCTTGTACATGTAAATGTTTCATAATAAACCTTGTTTTTTCTAGTGTAAATCATGAATTGTGTTTGTTGAGATCAAATGTTTATCATACAACTTTATGTCTTTTGTAGCTAATGTATAATTAAATTTCAACTACTCATGCAAATTTTCAATTTTGAAATTTGTGTGAAATATGCACATGCATATGACACATGGCCATAATTTTTAATGCATCTTGGGACTTACATTTATAATTATTATGCACTTGTGCTAAATGTCAAAAATATCATAAAAAATGTTCATAAGGAGATGGTTGTTATTTTTAATTTCAAGGTTATTGGTTTTTTTGTGAAGCAATTAAGAAACATGTTATGTGTAACATTCTTTTGCAATGTTGGCTTTTAATTCAAAAAATGAAATGTTCAAGTTTTAAAAAAAAAAATCATTTGGTAGAATGGAGTGAAAACAATTGATTTTTATTGTTAATTTCTCTGTTTGAGAATTTTTATTTTTTTTATAATTAATTGAAAACACCTAAATCTTATACTTGATGATATGTGAAATTTAAGAGCTTTTAGTTAATAAGTGTTGTGAGTATAAATATTCAAGTTCAACACTCATGTTATTAGGAGCCAATGTCTTCTTTTGAACCAATTCTTTTTCAATCACATGTTACAAATCCATATTTTTTAATATTTAAAAAAAAATTCATGTGATTAACAAGTTGGTTGATTTGCCTACTAATTTGGTAGATAGTTAAAAATGACTTTCGACTAAGAGACCAATTTAAAAATATTTTTGACATCAACAAAACAAATTTCCTAGTTGACTTATAATTTGATACATCAATTAAAGATATGACATCATTAAACCAATATTCTCTTTTAGAGCAAAGGCACGAGAATTGGGTACTTCCAAAAGAAAACCCACAAAAGAATCTGACAATAGAGATATCCATAAAGTTAGGAAAAGACAGCACCGGTACCCTGAGTTTGGTCATACACAGGGTGAGATTCAAAAAAAAAAACCTGCAAAAGAGTACATTAGCATTCAAGGGGGGAGATGAAACTCAGAAAACCATCAATTTTGATGAGTCCTGAGTTTCACTCTGTCTTTCTTTTTTCTTGAGCGCCTCCACTGCTGCTACATAGATTTTCACTGCTACTACCCATACGGGTACTGTAACTCCTCTCCAACTTTGTGCATTAAACGCTGAGATTCAACATTTCGTACCGAGTTTCAGCATTTCATACTGAGATTTCTTAAAATTTCCTTACTTTGCAGATACCACTAAAAGAGGGGTGAGGGGGTGAAGGGAGGCCCAAAGACAGGGTGAAGACAAGGTGAATTTGCGGATATCTCTAATATCTCACTCATTTTTCATTTCAGAAACTATAAGCAAAGCATACAAAACTTGTCTAAATACTACTCTCTATGTGTATGTCCAACATACAATTGAAAATAAAATGAATCAACATTTGAATTTCTGGATGTGACCAATAAAGAAAATGAAAAAAAACAATAACATGATGGGAACTGGAATTTCAAAACAGATTTATAGTAAAATGGTGTCTCGTGCTACATACCAGAAAAAGAACATGGCAGATGAGATCTTCAAATGCACATTACAGGATGACAATACCTCATCATGGTTACAGACATTGGTAGTCAGTACCTGCAAAATCAACCTGGGTTACTGATTTTCATTCCAGCAAGGACAATGCCCAAGAACTCCTCCATAAGTTAGTTAAGTAGCAGAAATGAGTTTGAGGGAAACAGAAGGAACATAGATGGTTCCTTCCTTTTCTTTTGAGGTTGAATCATTGGATTCCTCAGCCAAGGTTTAAATCCACAAAAGGCTGAACGAACATACTTAACTGAACAGTGCACATTGAGTCTCTCAAAACTGCTGTACATTCCTGTGCGTTAGTGCTCCCTGAAATCTCAGAAGTATCTGATCCTTAAAAGTGTTCACAGTGCACTTGTGACTGGAAGTTCAAAAGGCTCTCACAGTTGTTGAGGGCACTGATCAGCTTGGCAGTCAACAACACACAACACTTCCAGACACTGACATGCAACCTACTGCATTGTACATCAAGTGATTACTGAAACCTGGCCTACTATTGCCTACTTATAGCCTAATCCATTGTGGAATCCCTGAGTCTGATGTGACTGCAGCAGATGGTCATAGACAAAGTATGAGAAATCCACGTGCAGATGAATCTCTTTCTACACCCTAGTCAACCATGGCAGCAGGAATGAGACGGCGTTTTTTCTTGACCCTCTTTTGAACACTTTGTTCCTTCTCCCGTTTCAGTGACTGCTTGTTCACTGACTTGCCAAACATTGAAGGTGCATCCCGCAAGCCAAAGCTTTTAGCCACATGCCCCAAATGCAGTTTCCAAACCTGGAATACAGACTTCAACTCCCCACGATGAGCAGCATATGCCCGCACATAAGACCTGAAGGCATCCACTGCCAAAAGTCTTGCATCTGCCTTTCCAGCAACAAAGGCTTCCAGACCATTCTGCATTAGGGCTGCAACTGGATGCATCTCCACAGAAGCCCATGTCTCTTCTTTCTTGCCCCTTCGAGCCTGAAGGCCATCTAAGAGCTGTGGCAGAGGAAGCTCCTTGGGTGAGACACCATGTTTTTTCAGTTCCTTCAAATAGTCAGACTCGCTTGGTTGCAGAAAAAGCACTGCCTCTCCCTTTTGACCCAGTCGGGCTGTTCTTCCAACTCTATGAACATATTCTTTCGCATCACCAGGAGGATCATATTGCACGATTCCTGACACACTTTGAAAATCCAATCCTCGTGCTGCAACATCTGTGCACAGCAAGACTGCAGAGGAAGCCCTTCCAAATTGATGATATGTTTCTGTGCGATCCTGTTGTGCCATGCTACCATGTAACCGAAATGTGTCACAGCCCAAAAGCTTCCTCTCATCCCTCTCACCTCCTCCTTTCCATGGTGTTGGTGACCACCGAAACCCACTCACAACATTGTAGTGAAAGTCTACTGCATCACAAGTCGAGAAAAAAACCACCAGCTTGCATGAACCATCACCTCTTGACTTCTGCTGCAAGAGAGCTAAGAGAGCAACCAACCGCAGCTTGCAAGGAACTTTGTAAAAGTTTTGAATCAACTGCACTGGAATCTTGTACTCTAGATATTCTTCCGAAGTACCTACATCCATAAATCCTCTACTGGCATTTGTCACTGCCATGAGACCCTCTCTTGTTGCAGGAGTCCCCACTGCTGCATCATGGTGCAGATCATTCAACCCTACAGTAGCAGGTTCAGTAAGGCTGAGTGCTGCTAGCTGCTGCACACGGTCATTCAAAGTGGCAGAGAGAAGAATGTGTTGTCTCTTCTCTCCTGGCACACTTGTTCTGGCACCAAGGATGTTCAAGATCGCCTCAATATCTTTCTCAAACCCTAGGTCCAGCAATCTGTCAGCTTCATCGAAAACGAGCCACCTTAAGCGATGGTGGCGAAAGGATGCTGTATTGCTCAAGTGATCAAGCAATCTACCTGGTGTAGCCACCAAGATGGTGACTCCTTTGCGAAGACGAGCTTTCTCCTTGGAACGTTTCTCACCGCCCATGACACAACCAGGGACTAGCCAGTGGAAGCGATGCAGCACCTGCTCTGCCACTCCACACACCTGTGCACATAGCTCCCTTGTAGGCACCAACACCAGCGCCAATGTGCCATCGTTCCGCGTAAGACGAGGTGAGGAGTATGACTGCAATGCATGAATGATCGGCGCCAAGTAAACCATAGTCTTACCTGTTCCTGTTCCCGCATTCACAAGCACATCTCGCCCTGATAAAATGAGAGGAATTGCTGCTTGCTGAATCAAGGTTGGTGCACTGAACCCCATCTTCTCACGGATATGGTCTGCCAGACAATCTGCAAGACCTAGGTCATGGAAGCGTCCTACGGAAAACAACAGCTCGTCGTCTTTTTGCTTTTCTCTCTTCCTCGTCTCCAGCACCTTCACTGTCTTCTCCTCCTCCTCGCCTCCGTCCCCTGAATCCACATCCACTGCACCTTCTGAGTTCTGTTGCGGCTGCCGCTTTCTCAGCAGGCCGCCATTTTGCGAGACTCCGAACTTCTTCCGCTTGAACCCCATTGCTCCGCGAGACGCAGGCAGACAGCTCAAAACCGCAGAAGCATTCGATGCCACCAGAGACGCGAGATCGCTGTCAAGAATTGGGAAATCTTGCATCGAGGTGGAGGGGTGACCACAATCTCTCTCATCACGGGATTTAGGGTTAGGGTTTCAAGCTTCTAGGGCTTGAAGAAGAGATGAAGCTAGCTAGCCTGCTGCTGCATGCATGCATGTGCAAAGCTTCGCACAAATCTGCGCAAGCTTTCGCACGACGAAATCTTGGCTTTGCGAAGGAAGAAGATTCAGTAGCTCGACTACTTGGGAACGGTGAATCGGAGGTGGTGGTGGGAAGAGCGCTCTCGAGATGTTGGCGAAGATTGTAGGTTTCTTGACCAGGAATGGCAAGCAATTGGCAGGCACGGACAAGGCCGGCAATGCCTACTTCCGTCAGTCTCAAACCGTGGATGGCGCCGGTAATGTAGTCTCTTCTCTCACGGAACCTCACGGCGCTCGCTCTTCACATTCTTCAATCTTTTCAACAATACTGTTTTGCGTTGTGTCTGTCACCAATCGGAAGCTTCAGGAAAAATGGTTGCGGATGGATCCGGACCCGCCTTTCTCCACAGATGGTTCTGCTGCTGTCATCAACAGCTACTGTTCCTCCCAAGCAAGATGCTGTCCAGAAGAAGAGGACTCATTCACTCATCTTGGGTTTCTTCTTCTCGACAGAGATTGCCATCTTTCATGTTGCAAGTGTTAGGGTTTTCTGAAAAGCTGCTGCAATCACCACCATCACAAAATTTCCAAGAGCTCGTTTTGTTTGTCCATTCACCTAAGTACGAGGACAATTTGTGTGGAATGAAAGAGAGTGTTTCAGCTCTTGCTGAGATGGTGCTTCAGGGCTCTGGAAGTTGAGGAAGAGGTTCGGGTTTCATGAATCCTTGAATCACAGGAGGTGGTTTCTATTCACGTGACTTGTGGGTTTTCAGTCATTACATCACTTCAACTGAGGATAGAAATCCCACACCTCTGCACCTTCAAAGTATTGAACTCAGGAAATGCATCTCTGCATGTGCATCTTGAGGTTCTGATCCCTGTAATCTTGTCAACAGTTTGAGAGTTTTCCAAGGAATTTCTTTGCTTAATGTTAAGATACTGCAATCATCAAGCATGCACAACAAGCAAATCAAGTGGGCTTTTAGGGTTTAGGTACCTATCATCTTAGGTACTGTGATTGTCAAGTTTGCACACCAATTGAATCAAGTGGGTTTCACTGAATCAACTTGCAAGTGCAAATGTATAACCCTAAATTTTTTTTAATGAGTCTGCAATCCTATGTGACAGCTCCTGCACATATGAGGAATCTGTTTGAATCTTTGTTTGATCTTTTATTGGCAGCATTTTACATGAGATTGACATTGTGCTTTTGTGTGGTAGCAAATGACAGTTACAGAAAAACGATGGATCAAATTCAAGGGCAATCCAGATCCAACAACAGTGCCTGGTAAGGTGAAACACTTGCTGCAAAACTGCGACTTGTGGTATGTTTTCAATAAGTTTGAGAGAGAGAGAAAGATGTTTCATTCTTTTTTGTCATAATTAATGGATGGAGTCTTACCCACGGTGATCACTAATTGAAGTTATGGGGCGTAGGGAAAAAAAATTCTGTCTGTATTTTCTTTACTTGGTTTTTCTCCTTCCCCCTCTTTTAATGCTATAAACTGAATGGGACCAATCTTTGCATTGTTAAATTGACGTCAGCCATTCATGAGGGTTGAAGAAATGTTGACCCACTTCCACACTGGATATTTCATATAAATCATTAAGATCATTAAGTATGCCAATAAAAATTTGTGCAGTATGCGTTCGGAATTGGCCATAGTATCAAAGAAATTCTAGAGGATTACCCCGGGAAATGGCAATAGAACTTTTTCAAGCATTTGTTATTCAAGGTTTAATTGGGTGGCGCCTCGCTCTCGACCTTAGAGTAGCTAAAAGTATGATTCAAAATAAGGAGCAGCTTGGTAGCTTGCAAGGCTCATAACCTTGAGGCTTGGATTTCCTCCAAATTTGAGCCATTAGTTCTCATTTTGGGTGTTACCTCCTAATCAATGACGAGAGTTGTTTACTTTTTTAGTAAGGAGAGGTACATGAGCTCTGCCTAGGACAATGACATGATCTAATCCCAGAGCTAGGGATCGTAACTCTCAAACAAGACAAAAGCAAAGTCTAGTTTAAAATTTTATAGGATTAGACGGATCAAAAACACCTAATTCATACAGGGCCATAGAACCAACCCAGCCCAAAACCAAAGTTGTATGTGGATCGAGGATAGGGAAGTAGATCGACCACCGGACTCTCTCACTAACCAACATATAAATCAGTTATTTTACCATCTTTTTCTTCTAGTCAAGGGTATATTAAAGCTAGTTGCAAATCCTTCCTCAGTAGGGTGACCAAAGTGGGCACTAAAAACTTTGTGAGAAATTTCAATTACCTATATGGTAAATGAAATTTACAGTTCCCATTGGTGCGAATCCAATTATCTTGATGTGGGGTGAAAGAAGCAATTTTTCTTTCATCTGGCTTCTCATGAGTGTAACAAGTGTTTTAAGTTGCAACAATCATGCTGATTATGAAAGCCTAGTGTAAAAATACCAATGATACTCTCTCTCAAAACTAGTACCTCTGGTGTGAGTGATGCAGTTGAGTGGAACAGCTGGTTGAATGGGAGGCGTGAAAGAGCCCCTACTCCTGAGGTACTGCTGTTCCTGTTATTGGAATATTTAGTCCCTCAATGCTTTTCTCCTGCATTTACCTTTCCAACAACCTCCAAATGTGTGTGAAGGCGCATTCTTGCTCTGTTTTATCTTGTTGTGTTCTGTGCCAGAATAGCAACAGAGATCATTGTTGCTTTTCTGTCAATGTGAGTCTATCCACCACTGTGTGTGCAATTGCTAGGGGCAACACGGGGCTGGCTTTCATGCAGTTTGGACATCAATCCATTGTCACATAGTTCAATCTCACTAGCAGATTCCAATCTGAAGTCCAGAAGTCCAATAATCCTTGCTACTACCATTAGAAAAGTTGCTGTCCAAGTTCTCAAAGTTCCTGCCATTTTCTGCAGGTTTGAGTGAGTGTGTGAGTGAGGAAAGAGCTCTTGAATTTGTCCCTATCAGGTTCTTACATGGCAAGCTACCCATGAATGGTCCAGGAAATGATTGAGCTGGAAGCCCATCGTAAAGCTGTCAAGGTGAAGGTTGCCTGTATGTTTCTTTGACCTATGTGCCCAGGGTTTGGTTCATCAATTTTTGAATGGGAATCAGTATTGTAATTTTGTATTCCATCACCTAATACTCATGGCCTATGCAAGTTCAGTTGTGATCATGAATATGGCTAATGCACAAGGTACTGCAATCAGCATGATTAGGATTATTGTGCTCATGGTTTTTTTGGTTTTTCTGTCCAATGTTGGCTCTAGTTCTACCTAAACCCATCAGTTCTGTTTCTGTTTCTTGCCTTGTTGTTTTGGATGCAGTGCTTGAAAAGGAGGAGGAAAAAAATCGGTTTAGAGCAAAAGTGCTGCAGCAAGGAATGTCCAATGGTCAGAATACAGTAGAGAAGACTCTTTTGGTTGTGCTTAGAGATTGCAATTAAGAAGGTAGCAGTTACCAAAGAAAGTTTGATGTAGCTGCAAAAAGGGCAAGTTAATCTTTGAATTCCTTGTTGGTATTTACTAGATGAAGTATGGATGGCAGATGATGTGAGCCCTCGCAACATGACACTCTTTCTGCAGCAAGTCAGTGGAGAGGATGTGCCCACTCAAGGTATACATTCCTTGTACATTGCCTGTAAGCACGAGCATGTCTTGTAATCGGCTAATCTTCTCCTTTTGCATCAAGTTATGGTTTGGGCAGCTACAGTTTGTTTCTTGAGTAAAAATTGGTTGAAGCCTCCTGATTGTTCACAATGGTGCAACTGAATCTTGACAATTGTAGAGCATTGATCATGGCACCTCAATCTCCACCCATGGAGCCACTATAGTGGGTTTTGAAAGAAAGTTTCTAATGTAAGGTGTTTAAGAGCATCTTGTTCAGTCAAAGAGGATGTTGGAGTTGAGCAAGTAAAAAGTAGCGAAGTGCATAAAGATGCCAAGCCTGATTTCCAACCTGAGACATGGAACCCTTCTTCTGGAGGTGCTGAATCCACTAGGTATATCTCCCTGCAGCCATGACTTTTCTTTTCTGTGAGTTTCTGCAATACTGCTAGGAAAGTCTGGTTATTATCTGGTGCAAAAGATAAGAACCCTACAATCTGCATGCAAGATCAGGAAGACCTTTTATTCTCTTGTAAGGTCCTTGATTAAGCTCATTGCATGGTCATGGCACAGAAGTATGCACACCTGGGCAAAATATTTTGCTAAAGAATCTAAGGGCACCCTGATTAGCGTGGAAAGAACATGATTCTTCCAGTGATGTTGTTGGCAGATTGAGTGAGCCGAAGGGAAAGGGAGATACATTCAAACCAGGGACATGGCAACCTCCTTCTTGATTCATGCAGAAGCCTTGAGCTGAGAGATGGACAGGTTTGGAAAAATGGTGACAGAAATCCTTGGTGTTGTAAGTACTATTACCAACAAGCTTCATTGAAATGTCAAAGCAATCAAAAAGACTAAGATCAGAAAAAGACCTGTTGACCATGGCATGTGCATCTAGGCCGTCTTATAAAAGGACGACCTTTATTTAATTCAGGAACCCATTCAATAAGGAATTGGAAGAATGTTTAAGTGCCTGTTGACTTTCTTGGTTCATAGATAGTTGACTATGGAGGTTTGCCAGTCATGGACACAAAAAAACCATGTAGATATTGTCCATAGCTCTGACTGTTATCTGGAATCCATGCAACTACTTACATGAGATTGGAAAAGTTGTAAGTGAAGTTCTGGTTGCTCCATGATGTTTCCCTTCAAACATCAGAGAGTGGACAGGCAGTGGCAGATTAGTAATGCTTCTGTCGTCATGCCTCCATTCATCTGGCTTATGAGTACGTATCTGAAACATGATGTCTGAAGTACAATTTTGTATTTCACAATCTGTCACTGACAGAATGATGTTCTTGATGCAAGTGTGGTATCATTAAATTGCACAGTTCTAGGACAAACCAGATTGCACTGTTTGTCATTTCTTCAGAGTAGTGATGGTAGCATAGGAATCTTAGGACTTGAAGAATGGAGTGAATGATGAAGTCATGGAAGTGATGAGTAAGAACTGAATGAGAGATCAGCACCACAATATGGAGGTTACTTACCAAAATAGATTGCAGGTTTCTGTACCTTGAATAGAATTTCAGGCACTGTATTATTAACTCATGTATCTGCTACTGTGCAGGTGGTGATACCAGATATTCTTGTTCCTGGGAAATCATGGACATTGCCATCTGGGTGCTTCTGATATGCTGTGAACACATGAGAGTACACCTAGTAGGTTCTTGATTTGGCCATTCAAAAGTGTTAGGGAGGAAGAGAGAGTAAACAGGGATGCTCAAACAGTGGGAAGCCCATTATGTGATTTGATGCATTCGCTCAAACAGAGTGTGCAGAGCAAACAACATGCTCCTTGGAGTCCTTTGCAAAAAACCAATTCAACCAATGAATAAGCATTGCAGAATCAAGATTTCTAGCCTTGATATCTACAATAACATTGTGCTCTGCTTTCTTGACTGGTACATTTCTGTTTTCTAAGAGAAAGTGGGGTTGTGTTTGTACAGACTCACTGACCACGGTCAAGGAAGTGAAAGTTATTATAAAGTGTGGCTGGTCTCTGCAAAGAGAATCACAACTTCCCCCCTCTTCACAAGTTGCTCTCTTTTTACTTCCCGCACTCAGCACTGGGTGTACTACTTTCTCTTTGAATTTGTTGCAATTGCATGTTGTGAATCTTTGCTTGCTCCATCTTTTCATAAGCAATTTGATGCAGATGAAGCTGGATTTGCAATTGATCAACCATGATAGAATTTGGTGTCAATTCCTCTGGTTGTAGTAGCTATTGTTTATTGGCTTACAAGTTTCGAGGTGTTTTGTCGCCAGCTCATATTGTGTTAAGAA
>Ga0209208_10013297_pt1 | contig 10298 bp, 7 predicted proteins | sample S1TSphfallax_3_FD_187694 | JGI IMG/M metagenome (GOLD analysis project Ga0209208, IMG submission 187694) | Host-associated microbial communities from peat moss isolated from Minnesota, USA - S1T2_Fd - Sphagnum fallax MG (SPAdes) (version 2) | ecosystem: Host-associated > Plants > Peat moss >... | reverse complement strand
TTACATTACATTCTATTTATCAAATACTTCATTTTAAACATTACAAAAACATAAACTTTGAAAATTCATATCTTATTGAGATTTTGTTCAAATGAAATGATTCGAGTTTTTTTTTAAAAAAATTCAATAATGTACATAATGTACATTTATTTCCTTTTGAAAGTTTAAAATCATTTGAACAAAAAGAAAGTTGAATATCATTATTCAATAACATTTCAATGACCTTTAAAATAAATAAAAAAAAGGTCAATAAATGGATTTTCTTTTGTTAATATAATGATACTACTTATGTTAAATTAGTTTCAATTATTATATGACTATTTTTCATTAATTTAAATTATTTCAACTTACATTATTTACGATTATTTATGGTTATTTTTAATTAATTTTGGTTATTTCTGGTTATTTCTGGTTATTTCACCCTAAGCTACTTTTGGTTATTCTAAGTTACTTTTAGCTATTGAAGGTTATTTCACCTTATGTTATTATTGACAATTCTAGGTTATTACAGGCTATTTCACCTTAAGTTATTTTTGTTTATTATAAATTATTTCACCTTAGATTATTTTTGGCAATCCTAAGCAATTGATTTACAAACACATGTAAACAACCTAAGCCTTGCAACACCACTCTTGTCATCATCCATTTCTATAGCCCTTACTAGGTTTAAGAGGACACCTATGCATTTTTTTGAATTGCGACCTTTAGGCCAATTATCTCAAAGTCATGTATGGCCAATACCAAACCTTAATGCCCTTATTCAAGATACTAATCCAAGTATAATGGCATCTTCCATTAATATTAATAAGGTTGATGCGCAATAGCCTTTAGAAAATGGTTTGGTACAAGTGGCAAAATGGTTCCAACATCAAACTTCAAGTGGTGAAGATGACAAATAAATGTTTTATACCCTACTCCATATTGATTATATTACTTGTCAACTTCTTGTGCATTGTTATGTAAACTTTTGCAATGTTTTTCCCATGTTTGTCCTTAACCTCCAATCTAACAAGGGGATTGTAGTGTTTTATATTGTGATCTAGCTAGATCAGTTGTTAATGGTTTTGGGGCATGTGTCAGCAGGTTAGCAACAATGGTGCAAACCTTCATTGGAAACAAAGGTAGGATGAAAGATTATGTTTTATCTTCATTTTGGGTGGTGATTATGTAACACTAAAACTCGATACAAATATTAACCTATTGGATAACAAAATAGGCTTTTGTCTACAGATACCATGGACTTCTTTAGGCTTTGGTATATGCATACCCACCTCATAGATAGGGACACATACATAACACATCCACATTATTGGGACATTGTTAAAAACTAGACAAAACATAATGGTGAGTCCCAAGAGAATGTTCTCATTTTTCTAAAAGAAAATTCCACATGTGCCTACCAATGCTAACGAGGTTGTAGTTCCCTTACATGATGTCAACCATTGGAATGTTGTTATGAATAGTGAGAATCTGATTCATTATGACCCTTTAAGTTCTACAAATATATTTCATTCAACCACATTGCATCACTTTCTAGCAAAGGTTCAGGTTGCCATGTAAGGAAAATTGACAAGCATTAAAGAATGGAACTGAATTGCAACAAATAATAGTTGGCATTTGGTTTGATGGACCACAACAAGAATTTGACTAGGAGTGTGGATTTTATGTCGTAAAATTCATTATTTAGTTTTACAATTGCATGAACATGCATAATGCATCTCCCACCATGGTGTGTTTATTTAAACTCACAAATCTGATCTTTAAGATTTGTAGGTCTATATGCCATATTTACATCCTTCATTATGGGTTTTGTTGGTTGTAGGTGACCCCCAATAGCTTATCGAGGGATGAAACAATTCAATCTTGTTGTTCACTAGTGGAAGTGATCAAGGAGACAATTGAAGCATCTACAATAGGATGCATTGAATGGGTGATCAATTTGGAAGAGCCAAAGGAAAGTGCAGATTCAGACATAAGTGAGTTTGGAAGTGTTTCAGTAGTTCCGAAACATAGTAGACCTAGGAAGTTTGTATATTACGAAAGTAGATTGAGTACAAAATCCTAGAGTGCTCCTTCAAACCCCCTTGACATGGTAGGCCAACTACTATTATGTCTTTTGCAAGTAGGTAAAAGGTGTCATACCCACTTGTTTTTCTATCAAATCTTTTGTTTTTCTATGTCATGTTAATGGAACATGAAATTTTTAGCATGACATGCATTCCGTATGTGGACAATATTTTGGTGCAAGTTGGTGTACTATGGTTTTCTATCATGTGATGAAGTGAAACATGTGAAGTTTTAGATTGTAATGTTCTATGCCACAATGCTTAATGTTTATGGGTTTTGTTGCCTACAACATAGAAGGTAATAGACTAATAGAACATTTGTCTTTTAACATTGATTATATACATGTAAATGAATAGTTTCATTATTGGTTAGTGTCAATGTTTGATGTTGGACACACCCTAAAAACATAGATAGTAGTAGAACATGTCCCACCATTTACTATGTACTAATGTGTAGATTTTAAGTTAGGGTTGATGTTTAATGCTAGTGACATCCTAAAAGGGCATAGGATGTACTATAATTTCCCATCATTTATTATGTATTAATTAGTCATGTTAGTGTGTAGTAAATAATTACATTGGTTACAAAAAATGTTGTGGCAAGGTGATGGTCGATTATGTTGTTTGGTTGTTGTGATTTTAATTCAAATTGAAAACCTAGAAGGCAAGACCATGGTTGTGTTCCTAATACTAATGAACACTTCATCAATTATGTCAACTAAATTTGTGTGTGTGAGATCTCAATGGTCCCCATAATTTCAATTGGATATAAGACCACATATTTGTTTTTGTTTTTGAAAACCAAATCATCTCTTGATCCTAAAGGGTTTGTGATTGGTCGGTGCACACCATGGTATGTACCCACATTTCAAACAATTGCACCATTAAGAACATTAAAAAGTAGAAATTTGAAAATTTTCATGACATGTTTACATATAATCCCTTGTTGTCATGAAGACATTCACATTGCGGCCATTTTGAATTTAGAGCATGTATGGTCCACACTTTGGGTCTATGGTTCATGGATGCAATGAACACAATGTCCTCACCATTTGGAAAAATTAGGACATTGTAATCAAGTATATCTTGAGTTCAAAGCACGAAACTTGCCACAATGCCCTTTTGTTTTTTGTTCTTAACATACCCAAAGATCTTGCACTGGACATCATACCATTAATGTGTTAACACATCTCCCACAAGGTGATAAATAAGCTAGTCCATTTTGCACCCAATCAATTTTTTTTTTTAACATAACAAAATCTTTAATGTTTGTGTGGTAAGATTCAATTGATGCATTGTTGTCTTGGCCTACATGTGGAATGTTGTAACTTCCAACACACCACATGGCTACCTTATGCAACCAATGTTTTGTAAGGTACTTCATGAAGTGGGTAGCATTAGGGTACCTTGTTGCTAGTAAGTGAATTTGTTGTTCCGCCCATATAATCGCATCAATGTCAACAAGGCATCCACATGAATAAATAATCTCACCAAAAGTAGATAAAATTGGAGCATGGTCTTCTAGCATTGCAATTTTTTGAATTGCATTATCTACTCATGCTTTCTACACGTGCCACACATATATAAACAATTTAGCTCCACCCCATATGCTTTTACAATATATATATCAAATAGTGAAAGTAAATCTCGCATCAAAGCTAACAATAAAGCCATGGAGAACATTAAACAAAAGGTTATATGTTACTCAAACATCATTCACTTACATGTTGAATTGAAGTGGAACAGAAAAATGGAAATGGAAGGTAGCAAATGTTGTTCACAAATGAAGTGGTTGGTGCAAAAACTAATTTGTAAGATTTCCATTAGGATAATTAAACCACTAAAAACATTTTGAAAGGAGGTTCCAATGGACATAAAAATTGCATTGTCGTCATGAGACACATGTTATGTGAGAAGGTCCACATACCCAAGAACATTTATTTTGACTTGAACGTTGTCCATAATTATAGCATTATGCCTTTAGTCCTTTAGCAAACATTGGGATAACGCATGTAGAATAGGATGAAGGTCGATTTCCCTAGTTTTTCCAATGGCAATGAATTTGATAAGTATTCCATTTTGCCATTCATTCAACACCATCATGGTGTAAAGGGGGTATTGCAAATAACAAAAGTGTAATGTTAGGAATAATGGTCAAGTAGGTTATACTTATACAAAACTTAATTTGTAGAAGTAAGAAAATGGGTGAAATGTACCCACCTTTAGTTTGTGCCAAATGTTGCATAAAAAGAAATTGAACTCTTGTGTCCAAAGTTTTTCATCATTTTTGCTTGTTAGGGGGTTTGGATGCCAAGTATGAATGGGGTATCATCTTGGCTTGGCAAGTTCATATCCATTGGGGCATGTTCAACATAATAGAAAACTAAAATTGGGATTTCCATAACCCACATTCACACACTTATTGGATCCTTGGGGTGTTCTACCATAATTCATTTGTTCTTTTAAGGGGACTTGATAAATTTCTAAAATCAAATGGTAGAATAAATGTGTCTCATGTTATGGGCTCAATTTTCAAAGTTTTTTCTTTCCCATATGCCTTGTGATGAACCATGATTTGTGCAAGAGAAAGCCCTTACCAAAGGAGCCCCATTAAATGAACTTTCATACTATCGAACGATAGTGAACCAAGGGCAGGTTGATATTTAACAACAAGTTTATGGTCATGGCAAACCTCACTTTATTTGTTTCTATGCTTTGGATTGTGGTATATCAATTGACATAGACTTAGGTCTAAGTATGGTTGTTTTGCTATGAAAGACCTTTGACAATCATGTTTGATTGACATACTAGCCAATGTTTTGGAGATTCTAATGCTCATTTTTGCACCTTAGTTGGAGTTTGCAAAGTCCAACAAATTTTTTTCCCCCTTCCTCCTCTTCAATGTATCCTTTTGCTTGTGGTGTTTCTGTTTATGAACAACTTTTGCATGTCATGTGGAATCACTCTTGTTCTATCTTCTAGCCCGAAGTTACAATTGAACCTAAAGAGTATGGACATTGGATGTGAGGTGAAAACTTAGAGATTGTGGATAGTTTGCAAGAATAATGGTTAATGATGGGTGAGGTATGCATGTCATTTGCTAACTTGTACATAAGTGAAACATTGTTTGCTCAAGGGTGTGTAAAAATGTTCAAGGCAAATGATCAAACATGGTCTTTTGTTTTGTTGAACTTAAATAAGAAATTTTCATTATCTTGTTCACCCTACACAAAATCTTGCAAGTAATCCCATGGAATCACTGCAATTTCACTATGGGTGTACAAGCCTCCTCCATTTGTTACATGAAGCAACCATTGTATGTCAAACTTTTAAAATGGCCTAAGAGGAGGTTGCTACATAGTTATTTTCAATGTTTCAAGCAAGTCCCTTTCTTGGCTAGTAACATAAGTTCTTGCCTCATGTCCATAATTCCTAAACTAGTCAACATAATTGTAAGATCATTGCTTGGGAAATGAAAAATCATTCACAATAGAACAATACATGTATCAAGAAAAATAAGTTGAGAACATGCAATGTAGACCCATGGACAACAATTTAAACAATCGTGGTTTGGTTTGCATTGCTACATTTTTTTGGACTATCCCACATAACATCAAATTTGAATTCCCTTTAGTATAAAAATTGGGGCAAAAAGGGGTGAAGGTGGTGGTGTGCCAAACGGTTGGTACCTATGTTTTGTACATCATCCCACATAAGATTTTTCCTTTTGGCTTGCCATATCCACAATTATCCAAATGTAGGGCAATTGAAATTTTTTAATGTTCTTTACCAAAATTGGAAAAGACAACCTTGACACAATAATACATGTCAAACCAATAACAAATTTGTACATTAGTTTAAATGCAACCAAAAAAGATACATGGGGTGAATGGTAAGGTTTGGGCAAATTGATCCACATAACAAAACTTTTCTAAATCTACTATTTTTTTCAAGTAATGGAAATATAATAGTAGGGTGCCCTAAATGAAATGCATGTAGGCAAGAAACTATCTTTTCATATTTCAAGGTGAAAACACATTACCTATGGGGGGGGGTGCACTTTGGGCACTTTGATGACATGTATGTAAAATATATTTTTATAAAACATGTTGCATTTAATTTTGGGTTTCACTTTTCGGTGTTTGGGCTTGATATTTTGATTTTCACAAAGTTAATGACATCTAATATTGTTTGAAGAAAAGAAATAATTTTTAAAAGATCAAATTTAAGGAATACTGGATATATTTATGGTATATGCAATATAATAGAACTTGTTTTTATATTTGAACTACACTATGTTTATGTTTGAAATGAAAATCTAAAAAATGATTTGCCTCACATATCTTGTCATCTTCCATTTGAAAATGATAATTTGTCAAAATGTTAATTTACTACATACTTATGGTCATTGCCCCGAAGAACACCCAATTGTGATATGATAATTATCAAACTTTTCACATGGCTCACAAACTTATTCCAATCATATGGAATCATGATGTTCAATAGATATGATAAATTTCATAAAGACTAAAAAGAATTTCAATCATTTTTTGAGTATATTTGCATTTTTAACACATTGTGATGTATATATTTTTGGCACAAATATACTTTAACATCACATCCTATTATATTAAAAATTCTAGTTTCTTTGGAATTTGATTTATTTGGGTTTTGACCTACCATAATATGCAAAAACATTGTGAAAATCCTTCATAATAATGATATGGTTGAAGTTCAAACATAGGACCCCTAAAAAAAATATAACATGACAACAATTTTGGCCCCCCTTAATGTGCTTTCACCCTTTAGCAATATTTTCTTAAAATTGAAAACATCAAAACAATGTAGAATTGTTTACAATTGTTGTTTGAAAAAGGAAACATGTGAATCTTGAAATTGATCTTTACATTAGATGCAAGGATGCAACATGGAGCTAAAATGGCTAGTTATAGTTGTTTTGCACACATCATTTTAAAATCTTTTATTTTTAATCAATTTTCAAATTTGATCATGTGTAGAATAATTGCATTTTTCTAGAATGTAGAAATTCGAAGAAATGCAATAAATGATGGATGATAAAAGGTTTTTTGACAATGTGAATTTAGATGTTTTGTTGATGGTGATAGGAGGCAAACTCAGATGTGCCATGTGGCAGCTCTGATGGTGGGGTTTGCACATTGAAATGTTGTTGGACAGAGCTCATTAGGGGGTGTTTAGTGCCCCGTTGAAAACTCATGTGGAATGTGCACAACTTGAATTGTTTACTTAGGGGAGATAATGAATTAGTGAAAAGTTGTTAGAACCAAATCATAATCAATAACTATGGAAGAGAAAGGTGGGTCTATTCAATTATGTAATCATTACATTCTTTGGTGCCACAAACTTTTACAAAAAAATGATGAGACATAGTAGACGTTTTCTAACCATTTGGTGTTTTTTACATTTGCAATGGTTATAAGCCTTTCTTTGCATATGAAAACATTTGGTTTTAAACGTCAGTTTTATGCCAATGCCCTTGTGTTTAATTTCCTTTTCATTTTTTTTTTTGGTGGAAATAATGTTTTTTGTCATGGTTAAGAAGATAATGCATGTTACAACTTTAGCTTTGGGCTCGTGACCAAGGCAAGGGCTTGCAAAGGTGCGAGCAAAGAGTGAAACCCGGTACTTACATTTCGTGCTCCCGAGAGTTTAAGAAAGTGTGAGAAAATGAACCCCTACACTCCCAAGTGAGCTCCCACTTTTGGAGTTAGAATCCCAATGGATTCTTGAATCTTTAGAGGGCGATTGTAGGGGTCAAAACTCATTGGATTGAAGAGTTCATTATATTGTTGGAAAGCTCTTAGAACTTAAATGTTTGAAATGAGCTTGTATGACCCATTTGGGCACTTAAAACATAAGTTATGGCCAAAAAAAGAAAATTTACAAGAAAATATATTTGATGTTGGAACTTCGATTGAATTGAAGAGTTTTCATATTCATTAGTTATTGAAGATTTTTTTTTTTAGGAAGCTTTATATTCTCCCATTTGCAAGTGCATATCCACTTGCTTGGTGGTGCATCCAAGAGAGTTAGTTTTTAACTATGGGTTTCGTTGTAAAACATATTCTTGAAATCTCAAGTTCACAAATAAAAATTAAATGTGTGTTGAGTTTTGTTGGCATGTTGATAGCTTTAAAACATTATTTTTTACAAGTGAAAACCATGAATCAAATTATCATTGTGCATATGAATTGGCTTGATGACCTAGGTTTCAATTGCAAGTCGAATTCAAATTTCAAAAAAAATTTGAAAAGGGAAGCTTTGGGGGGGCGGAATATGACTTGATTGAAGAAGCTAATGTTTTTGAGCAATTGTATATGATCAATTGTATGAGATTAAGGTGGGTTTGTGTGAGGTGTGGTTGGGGTAAGGAACTTGTGTTGCAATGTGGCAAACTTTCAAAAAACTGAATTTCACTAATTCCCATTACAAATTACTTTTTTTGGATTTTGTTCATTTGTTTTTGCTTTAGGAGGCAAGGTTATACTCTTGCGAGTGTTTTTTGAATCAACAATACTTGAAAATTTGCTATACATAACCCTTTGTGCATATCCATGTTGTCTCAAGCATTCAAACACAACCTATTCATAACCAATTGAAAGGAAGAAAAAATGAAATTGAATGTGCAGCTAACTACTATTGTAAGAAACTGAATTTTTTTTTGGAACACATATTCCTCCTTCTAAATAAAAAAATGAATATCCTTTAGGGGTATACACTAATGATCCAAAAGTTGATAACCTAACAACCCGGCTCATAATTTTGCATTTTGAAAATCTCAAAAACCAATTAACCAGCCCCCCGGGCCCAGGATGTTTCGCACAATTAAGAAACTCCTAAGGTGAACCATCTGCTGGTTTAATTTATGTTGTGCCACTTATTCTGTTAATTCATTCATGTTGATGCAACAAAATGCCCACTATCCAGTTCTGTATAGATAAGCCATTTGCCCTAACTGAGTAAGTATATATTTGTTTCTTGGTAGATTGCATATGGTACTTAGTACTTACTTTATTGAGAGCATGGATCCGATTCCCTTGCCTTGTTCATAACAACAATATTCACCTAATATATCACAAGGGTAATGTCTGTCGAAGTATACCTAAATATTCATCCACTGGATCAATGCATGGAGGTGATCAGCATAACACCTCCATGACAAATGATTTCAAAGCAGCTTCACCCACACACCCATTATTTGGGCCTCTATAATTAGTGTGAGTTACATCCAATATAGAGTAATAATTGTTTCAGCAGCCCCACTCATGAAACATGAAAATTTGGACATCATAAATTATGGTGACACTCTAATGTTTCCGCTGCTTCTTTGCTTATACATATGCAAATTTGAACAATACAACCATGAGCAACTAATTTAATCTCTCACCACCTGAACCAATCATTATGGCCAACTGATAAGAAGCAGTCATGTTTTTATTTTTGTGGGTGCTTACGGAGACTAATGAGTTGTGTGTTGATGTACCATACAAGGCCAAATCCGTTTTAGTGATACTGTGAAGGCTGTACTTCATACCCTGTACCATGTACAGACCATTTCACTTCTGCTTGTGGAGCTTCTCTTATGGGATATCAGCAAGAAATATTCTAAAAATTTACCTATTTACCCTAAAAATTTCTCCTAAAAGTGTAATTAAAAATTAGAAATGAGAATATGAAGCTATTTTTGAGCAATTTATGTAGAGAGCTCCAACATTCTGTTTTCATGACTTCAACTTAGATCTTCATGTTCATTGCTAACATAGTTGTCAATTTAAGTTGCTTATTGAAGTTACGAAAGTCCAGATTTGTGTCTTTCTAAGTTAATTTTTGTGAAAATGGAGTTGCACTTTCAGTATTTGAGTATTGGTTCTTTCTCTTTTTTTCAGTCACTGCTTGGCATTGCGAAGACTTAAATTCACAGCTGTTGAAACAAATGTCAGGTTATAAGAAAACTTAGGAGACTCCAGCCAGAAACAAAGTAACTTACTAAAACCTCATATGAAAAGATGTTAGCAATTGAATGCTCGAATTTTCGTACTATACATACACAATGTCTGCAATTTGCAGCTTCTGCAAATCTACACAGTCATAATGTTTATTTCCCCCGAACTTTTTGAATGAATCCTCAAGAAGGAAGGGGCACAGATATAACTATAAAATACATCTCACTTTCCTATTCTTTGATTCCTCATG
>Ga0209208_10013296_pt1 | contig 10298 bp, 4 predicted proteins | sample S1TSphfallax_3_FD_187694 | JGI IMG/M metagenome (GOLD analysis project Ga0209208, IMG submission 187694) | Host-associated microbial communities from peat moss isolated from Minnesota, USA - S1T2_Fd - Sphagnum fallax MG (SPAdes) (version 2) | ecosystem: Host-associated > Plants > Peat moss >... | reverse complement strand
CATCCCTTGAAAGTTGTAATAAATTTTATTTTTTAAATTCCAAATATTGCTACACTAGTGTGGCTTATGCCATTGGCCCAAGTGTGAACTTGTTATAATGTAAGATGGACACAACATATGACATTATTTTTCAAGGTATATTTATATCCCATTTTTTGAGAATCAAATATGAAAGGAATGCATTTACTTGAATTGAATATCAGACTTGCAAGTGTGAACCATTACAAAATAACATGAACCCAAACTATCAACATTGTCCCACATCCTAAATCCAAATCTCACAACACAAATTCCATCAAATCTAAATCGTCAAAATCTTTCCATAACACCAAAGGCACATCACAGTTCCTTCTACTTGAATTGAATGCTAGACATTCAAGTGTTACCACATCCTCAATTGAGTTTTCCTTCCAAAACCTGGTATTTGTGAATTTATTTGAATTTTCAGCAATAGAAATCATTTTTAAATCAATATCTCCCACATTCTGACTCCAAATCTTACCACATAAATTCCATTAAATCTTGCTCATCAAGATCTTTCAAAGAACACTAAATTCATGTTCCAATTCCTCTGAAATTTTCAGCTATAATTTTAATTTAATTTTCAATGAAAAAAAAAATCAATATTCAAGAACTTTTGCACCTCAAGTCCAAACATCATGGAACCAAGCCCATGCACCCCTCCTTGTCAAGAGCTTTCCAAAGACACCAAAAACACAATCTAAAACATCCCAATTTGGTGGATTTGATAACTACAAAACAAAAAAAACTAATTTCCTTCATAAATAAATGAGGTTTAAAAAAAACAATTCTCCAAATATTTCATACATAAGGTTTTTTTTCTTTTCAAATATTATATATATTAGACTATGTTTACATATGATTTTTGTATAACCTTTACACAAGGTGCCCAATAACCAAATCAAAAATTGAAATTGGCCCAACATTGGTTAAAACCCAATGGAATTTACACATGTTTTAGGCTACACAATTGTTCATCTACTCCATTTTTAAAATGTTTTGCATTCATTGAATCTAGGTGGCAAAATAAGAAATTGTGGATGTTAAGGTCGAATAGAGTAATGTATTAATAGAATGTAACCATGTGAGTGGAAGTTTATGTGAAAACAATTTCATATTGTTAAATGTCATGCTAATGGACAACTACCACCATTTATTTTTTAATGATTTTTCCAATCATTTACTTTTCATTATCCTTTTGTTTCAAGAAACTAAATGGGAAGTTGGCATGAACAAACTTTCATGAGCCCTTATGAAATTAATATTGTTGATGGTGACAAGTAAAATTGGCCTAGATGACTTCATGATGGCAAATGACAATGAAAATGCATAGTTGGAGAATGTTGCAACAAACATTAAGAAGAAATCACACTTTACCATGTTGAACCATGTGTTCATTTGAAGGTCTACTTTCAAAATACACTCAAAAATTGACATCAAACATAATTCAAGCCTTGTGGAATGGGCCATCAACAAATAATGGGATTTGATTTTTTTGGTACCAAAAGCAGTCATAAACATTGCTTAATTTTTTGAACTTTGAATTGTAAAACTAAATAAAATAATAATAAAATAATAAAATGTTATTGTGAATACATTATGTAAATATCATAGAAATTTGGAATCAATCTAAAGAGTGAAAAATATGTATTGTATTTTTAACCTCTTGTAACCTCTGCTTAAAAGCTATATGAAAACAATTTAAAAGTAGTTTTGACACTAAAAGCACAATTTGAAAATATTTTTTAATGATATATTTTGGGATAGATTTTAATATACACCTTCACATAATAGTATTAAGAAAATTTTAAAAATTTCAATGTTTCTTTGAAAGACATATTGAAAATATTCTTAAAATATTATAAAAATAAAACAATGGTTTAAGGGGGCACATGTGACTTTGAATAGCGTGGTTGGACCCTACCATGCAACCTTCATTGCTACCAACATAAGGAGCCTTTTAACATGATCAAACCAAAAGATGATTTTAAAAGGTTGCATTAAATGAAATGAAGATACGATTCACAATTTCACATTTCAATTACCTCCAATTTGCACCCATATTCAATAGTCATGCTCATAAGTGCCTTGGCTAGGAAGAAAAATAGAACCATTGAAATTGTTTATGCATGAATGCAAATGTGGTGTTCATCATGTCACCTTGCCAAGGGCCACCTATTGCCATCAAATTTAAATTTGTTATGGAACACAAATTTGCCACCAATTTAAGGATTTGAAATTTTTAAATAAGTTCCCCTAGGTAAAAAACATCATTTTGTGTCAAATCATAACCTAATTTAGAACATGGAACAACAAAACATGTTGTGAAAAAATGCACAAGTGCATGGGGTGCATGTTGAAACATTGAATACTTTGAACTAATTAAGATAGTTGATTAAAACATAGGTGTCAAAATATGGATTCAAATAACCCATGTTTTGAAACCTAGAGATGTGTGTTCTTTGGAACATTGGAGATGTAAAAAAAAAACAATGACAAAAGGTCAATTGTGAATAAGATGTGGTGTGAAACATATGGTGCACTAAAACAAGGAGTCAATACGTTGGGATATATTTATGGGTGTGTGCCTAAACTTCATAGTTAATGAAACATTGAAAGCAAGATGTGGGTGCATCAAAACATTGCTAACATTTCAAACATGGGGCTGAAAGTTCAAAGGCCATGGAAAATGGTTGTGCGGGCACCCCTCACCCCCCTTGTCGCCATTCAAAACATTAAAATCATGGAAATATCCATTTGTGCCTTGAAACATTAAAAGACTTAGAACATGACAATTATCCAAAAAATGGCAACAAAAGGTTGAAGTCTTGTGCACCCATGTTTTGTGCAACACATTTCCAAACTTCAAGAGACATCTTTATGATGTTTCTCAATTTATAATAAAAACATGTTATAAATATAATTTATTGTATTTATTTAATGGAATCATTATGAAAAAAAATGGGGATTTTATAAATGGGCTTGCAATTAGATTTTTGAATTACAATGATCATTTGTATTCAAAGTTTTATAGTGTGAATGTTATCAAACAAGTTGCATTAAACACATTAATGTAACAAAAAAAGACAAACCAAAAAATGCACACCAGATATGTAAGAAACAAATTTTCACATTACATATACACTAAAATGTTACTTAACCTAATTGTTTACAGTTTACATTGCATAATTTATGAAATATATGGGTTATCATGGATCAGAACACTTTAATATCCCTCTCTTAAGTTCAATTATCCTTTCAAAGGTTGACCCGTAGTACACAAACCATAACTTCACACCACTAACAACATAGATCTCCCGATACATTTTGATTGGCCCTCTCATAGATGAAGCAAACAAAACAGAACATTTTCCAATTTAAGAACTTAAACATAAAAAACCTTATTCCTTTGTTCTTCACATTGTATCCTTTACACACTTCAACAAATGTTGCTATTGACAATTTGTTCAAGAATCTAACAAGGATCAAATGATGCATTGGAATCCCTTAATCTTTCACATTATTGACCTTCAAGACCATATTTTCAACCTTGGAGTTCCTAATGACAAGGGTTCTCTATTTCCCAACATTATCAACACACATAGAATTGAAATACCAACACATGCACAAGGATGGCTCACGACACCATTAGAACCTATCATCATTTCCATGGACCAACCCCTCTAACTACCAAGTCTACATCTCCTACTTTGAAACACATGGTGCAACAAAATTATAGTGTTTATAGTAGGAAAATGTTTAGTACATTACACCAAAATGCATCCTAGTTCACTCTGGGTTTCATTAGATTTTGAGTGAATTTGAACATTTTTACCATGGTGAAATTAATCAACCCCTTAGTGAATGGGGATTAGTTGCTACGGACAATGAATTGTTTCACTAATACTTAGTGAAACAAGGTTATTCTCAAGTGAAATACAAATTCAACAAGCCATTCACTTGTTAATTAATTAACTAACTAACCTGGAAATTAGTTAAAATTAAATTATTTAATATATAATATTATTCATAATTTCGTGATTTTGAACCTATTAGTTATTAACATGTGTCACTACTTACGTTAGGTTTAAATCCTAGCCTTTGTATATAGGCCACATAATCAACCTAGGCACCTATTATAAGGAATTGGATAGGAGAATATTCGATCAACTTACCATTGTTGCCCACACACAACACCACTTATGAGGATTGATCCCTTGACCTTTAGAATGGAGGTAAACACCCTTGCCATCGAGCCACCTCATTTGTTGTAATAATTTGTTACATTACATTCTATTTATTAAATATTTCATTTTAAACATTACAAAAACATAAACTTTGAAAATTCATATCTTATTGAGATTTTGTTCAAATGAAATGATTCGAGCTTACTTTTTAGAAAAATTAAATGATGTACATAATTACATTTATTTCCTTTTGAAAGAGTAAAAAAATTTGAACAAAAAAAAGTTGAATATCATTATTCTATAACATTTCAATGACCATTGTTTTGAAAAAGAAAATGTTTAATAAATGAATAAGATTTTTGCTAATATAATAATACTACCTATGTTAGGCTACTTTCAATTATTATATGGCTACTTTTCATTAATTTAAATTATTTCACCATATATTACTTACGACTATTTATGGTTATTCTCAATTACTTTTTACTATTTTTAGTTATTTCACCTTAAGTTACTTTTGGTTATTTTTAGCCTATTTTTAGCCTATTTCACCTTAGGTTTTTTTGTCTATTGTAAATTTGTTTTGGTTATTCTATGTTTTTTTGGCTATTGTAAATTATTTCAATTTAAGCTATTTGTAGCTATAATTAATTACTTTGGGTTAATCCAAATTATTTCATCTTCAATTATTTTTTACTATGTGAAGCTCCTATTGATTAATTTTGGCTATTGAAGGTTATTTCATCTTAAGTTACATTTGTTTATTGTAAATTATTTCACCTTAAATTATTTTTGGCAATCCTAAACAATTCTACTATATGGTTATTGGTTGTTCTTTTATTGAGACTATTAGTGGTTATTAATGGCTATTCATACCTATTCTATTGATGGCTATTTTATTTGTGGCTATTAGTGGTTATTAATGATTATTCTATTAATGGTTATTGGTGGTTATTTTAATTGTGGCTATTAGTGGTTATTAATGATTATTTTATTAATGGTTATTGGTGGTTATTTTATTTATGGCTATTAGTAGTTATTCTATTGGAGGTTATTATAGGTTAAATTACCATAGGCTATTAATGAGTACTGGTGACTATTTTATTAATGGATATTACTGGTTATTGTTGGTTATTATATTAATGGTTATTATATTAGTGGTTATTATATTAATGGTTATTATATTAGTGGTTATTATATTAATGGTTATTATATTAGTGGTTATTGTATTAATGGTTATTATATTAATGGTTATTTTATTGGTGGTTATTGATGTCTATTTTTTGGTGGCTATTAATGACTATTTTATTAATGATTATTAGTAGATATCATGTTTTAAATTATTATTAATTATTATATGTTATATTATGACTATTAATGATTATTATATTATAAATTATTGTTGGATATTCTATGTTATAATCGCATAGGTTATTGGTAATTATTATATTACAGGTTATTTTAAATTATTTTTCATATGCTATTATTTTATATTCTAGATTATTTTACCTTAAGTCATTATATTTTATTTTAAATTATTTCAAGTTATTATACTTAGGATAAAATTAACTTATAATAACATAAAGTAGAATGACCTTGAATAACTTAAAGTATAATTTGAAATAACACATATTAAGTTAAAATAAAATAACCTAAAATATATAACTTAGGGTTAGTTGAATAATTTAATTTAAAGTAACTTAAAAACTTATAATAAGTTAGTTAAAATAATTTAAGGTAAAATAATGTATAATAACCTATAATAACCTATAATAATTTATAATAACATAGAATATAAGTTAGAATAACTAAAGTAGTTTAAAACAATATAAGGTATATCATAAAGTAACATATATATGGTATTTTTAAAAGTATAAAAATAAATCTATTGATTATAATGAATTATAATAGTGAATTATGTTAATTAGTAATGAAACATAATGTTTACATAGTGAAATAACTTTAACTAAGGTGATATCAGTAAAATGTAATGAACTTATTTCACTTTTAAAGTCCCATAATGATTTACGTTAATGAATTACACCCCACTTTTGTAGTAGTGGTAGTATGAGGCACTCATCCTCCACATCAAAATCACCACACCAACACATAATCATTTCTATTGTGCTACCACTTTTCTCAACTTTGAAACATAAAACTTAAATATCCTCCATTACTTTCCCATCCATAAATGCCACCAACTATCCACATTGCTGAGCTTCACCATCACCAAAGTTCTTCAAAAAAAAACCAATGAACTAATTATCTTGCAATCACCATGACATAAATCACACCAAGCAACACCACACATTTCTGATATGTTCAAATCTTGCAATAAACAAAAACAACACATTTGACCACTAGGAAGAGGGTCAAATCAACAATCTCCTTTCTTGTTTCATTCACATTCCGATGCTCTACCTTCTTTTCATTAGGTCTTCATCTAGGTACAAAATTCCACAAACTTCCTTTCATCACACATTAAGACCATATATGTAAATGTATATTAAAAAAAATGTGTAATTTTATGTGACTACTTTACAATTAGATGTCCATGTGAATTTCTTACAAAAATGTCCATGGACGAATGGAATGCTTGTGTGTTTTTTCCTCCATCCATGAACGAATGAAATTTGTTCACGTCCTTTACAATTAGTTTTCAATTACTCTGCAACTTTATGTTCACATCAGTTTGTAGTGTAAATGCCCTTAGACAAACATAATGTTTATGTGATTCATTCTCATACACATGGGTTAAAATAAACACAAGCATTATATTGTCCTTGGGGTTGGAATATATGAAAATCTAATTTTTTTTACAACTTGGAAGGTGGTTCATGGGCCATTGGACATCACATGGCATCTTTTCAACTTGATATGCATGCAACTATAATTCCCAGTCACAAATGCACATGTAATCAAATATGAAAAAAATGAGTTGTTAGATTTAGTGGTCAAAATGTTTTCCCTTTAACTTTTGTTAATGAAATAACCATTAAATGTGTAATAAGGTTTGGTGGGTTTATGAATATTTCAAAGGACCCATGGCAATTAATGGTAGAAATAGGGCTAGGTAGTAGGTAATATGTATGTGACTAATAGAACACATTTTATCATGTTGATATGTCATAGTGTTTTTAATTAGTTAATTAATTAAGTAGGATAGATAATAGGTAGTAAATAATCAATAAGTCATATGTATGTGGGTTAAGTAATAGATATTTTATCATGTTGAAATGTGTGATATTTCTTTAATCAATTATTATATTAAGTAGGCAATGTAATTTATTTATTGCATAGGCTAAGTAGTAGGAGTAATTTATAACACATTTATAAACATTACATAGTGAATAAATTATATATCATACATTTAAATTAATTTTTTTGGTACAATTATGATCTATTATAAACAAAATTTTATAATATAATTCTTAAAGTCAACTAGAGCTTTGAGATGTGAATAACAAATTATATATAAATTATATCATAATTTTAAGTAAACCTCAAGATTTTATATGTGTAAACATAATATATTTATAGTTCCATAAAATAAATTAATTATATGACATTAATTAATATTTTAAATTAAAATTTATTAATAAAATTATGGTGTATCAAAAGAGAATTATATAATATAAATTTTAGAATCAAATGAAGGTTTATGAAATTTTATTTATTTATTTTTATATTATCCATTTATAAATCATGTGATTGAATTTTATTTTTTCATGGAATGGTCATTGAAATTGTATTGGATAATAAAATTCAAATATATGGTTTTTCAAATCAATTTATATTTTTAAGAGGAAAAAATATGTTTATATAAATCATTGGGAAAAAAAATAAAGTTTAGACTTTAATCTTGTTGTTTGGAAAAAATCATAATAAGATATCAAAAGTAAAAAAGATTTTTTGTGTAATGTTTTAAATGAAATAGGTTAAATAAAATATCCATTATTTCTTTGACACAACAAGTGAGTGGCTTGGTGATAAAGGAATTGATCTCCATCCTTGGGGTTCAAAGATCAATTCCCACAAATGAAATGGGTGTAATCAAAGTGGGAATGTTGACTAAATATTATTTACTTATATAGCCAACATAAGCTAGATGTTTATTAAGCGAACTTAAATAGGCATAATAAGTGGCCTACTTAATAACCTATACTAGCTTTTAAAACCTAACCTATGTAATGACATGCATCAACATGGTACAAGTTGAACCTAATGAAATTAACAATATAAATATATAAGTAGTACAAATAATATCATTTAAATAAATATGAATAATTCAACTACATTGTTGAATCGCAAAATGACAATGCCATGTAAATTGGTTTGGATAGATGAAAAGTTCATTTTTATGTGATTGTTATTGCAACTTGGTGCCCCATATTTTTTTTGCGATTAGAATATAATATGATTTGTTCAAAGCAACTAAGCCCTATAACAAGTTGCATATAATAATTACAACTAAAACTTAATCATCAATTCAATCATTTATTTGCAAATTCCTTGTAGTGATAGTACTCATATGAACATTTTTATGATCTATGGTCCTTTCCAATGATATGTACTTTATTTACAATTCTTATGTTAAGTTTAAACACATTAAAACTATTATTATCAAATATTCTATCAAATATTTATTGCTAAATATATTGTTAAGATGTTCACATTTTTTTAATTCAAAAAGTTGAACTATATTTTGATAGCTGCCAAATGTGAAATGATGTTTGCACATTTGCAATGTAAGAAATAATCTAATATTTGTATTTTAAATCTAAGTCTTTTGCAACTATTATTAAATTAATAAAAAATGTACATATATAATGTTATCATTGAAATGCAATTAAATAACACATGTCATAATTGTATAATAATTAATCTTACAAAACAAAACAAATAACCTTCTTTAATAAGAGTATCATGGTGAACCCTGGTTCAAACTTAGCTCATATTACAAAATTAAGTTAATTAATGTAACATTATTATAACCTATGCGTGAAACACATTACCCCAAGTGAAAAAAATCATTCACCTTTTAACCCTGACAAAACCATGTTTATTTAGCCTTTTTATTTATGGCGGGGAAGGGGAAAATGGAGAGGAGGCATCACCAGGCGATGCCAATACAATAAACTTAAGATATTCACTCTAAATGTATAAAAATCCAACAAAAATCACCATAAGAAAATTAACATTCAATTGTCATGCTTTAAGTATGTAATTTATCACATGATTTTTGAAGTAAATCATCTCTTTAGTTTGCGGTTTATGAACAATTCTTGGCTCTCTTTTTGGGGCTTATTGTCCCATTTCTGTAGACCCAAAATTAGAAGAAAAAATGGGCACTTGGGTGGATAAAAATTAGAATAAATAAAAATGAACTAGGTAACCAGCTAAAGCGCACAATCACATGATAGACATTATTCTCAGTCACCAATTTGCTTGAGCTAGGTAGCAGACATAACCAATTGTGCAAGAATGTGGGAGAACATGAGTTATGAGGTTTAACCAACTAGTGATTAGGAACATGCAAGAAGGAATTAAGGAGGTATGAAAATGTCAGAAGCTAGGAGGATCAGCCTTTCTTTTATTAACAAAATATTGTCAATAAATATAATAAAAATAATAATAGATGAAGTGTTTTTGGAAGAATGCGGTTGCTAGAATTGAGAAATGTTTTTTTTGGTTTAAGATTTTTATATTAGGTTTTCAGTGTGCACAAATACAGAAGGTTGATTAAAGATTTGTGCTTCATATTTGGTTTATAGCGAAATTTGGCAAAATCTTGCTAAGGACGATTGCCACTTAAGCAACATAAAAAAAATCTTGAAAAAAAAGACACGAGCAGGATACACGGTATGACTTGTTAGCTCTCGTCCAATGGAATGCTGCCACGCTAGCCACACGCTCCCCTTATGGAATGAGAAATGAGTAACTAGTATTAGAAAGACAGAGAGAATGATGATCATCCAAGGACACATTTCGTTCATCCATGCAAGGGAACCAGATTCCTCTGGTATTCCAGTCCAGACATGTGGCGGCAGGTGTATATGTCTTGTCGCCGTCATCTCAGTTCAGCTTTGT
>Ga0209208_10013295_pt1 | contig 10298 bp, 4 predicted proteins | sample S1TSphfallax_3_FD_187694 | JGI IMG/M metagenome (GOLD analysis project Ga0209208, IMG submission 187694) | Host-associated microbial communities from peat moss isolated from Minnesota, USA - S1T2_Fd - Sphagnum fallax MG (SPAdes) (version 2) | ecosystem: Host-associated > Plants > Peat moss >... | reverse complement strand
TTTTTTTTTTTTTTTTTTTTGGGAATATGGTATTGGTGAATAAGGTGTTGGGTTAGTTCTTTTCTTCAACAAAATGTTGGTGAACCATAGTTTTAGAACCTCGGTGGCGTAATTAGGGGTGAAAAATCTCTAGATGGTTGGGGATAGAAGTAGACACCAAAATTCATGGTGTGTAACAAAACATTGGTTTTGTTATAATGTTTAGTGAATAACAAGGAGGTTTGAGATTCATGGAGCAGGTGAGGGGGTGCCAATGAAAGATCCAATAGAGATAGAACAATTTTTAAGCCTTATCAACATAAGATTAATTTGAAACAATTTAACAATTAAATAAACATGGGGATAGGGTGACAAGGGCAACATGAATTTTGTGATGAATGAAACATTTATTTAAATTATGGATAAGTTCAACGAAGAGTTATAATTACATGTGTAGTCCTAGGCTATGCCACAACAATAATTCACAACTACAGGAAATCTAAGATGCGTCAAATGGTGTGAACTAAGTAGTCTGCTTTACTATTAGGAGGTAGTTAGTGAATCGGACCGCGCAACTAATGATAGTGTCCAATGCCAAAAATTGAAGACCATGTGAAGATGGAGGTGTCTTTAGTCTCGTAACAACCTTCATAGACGGTTTCAGGTTCATCACTAGAAGCGGGGTCGACTTGCAACAAAATCGTCAGGGTGCGAGAATTTAGAAAAATGCGATAGTACCAAGCTCGAAAGGGATTGACTTCAAAACAAGCACGCATCTTTCGCGGGTTGGGTCTTCATCATGAAGCTGTTACATCAACGCTAGATCTAAAGCTGACTTCGGAGCTAGTTTTTCATTCATTTGTGTAACTTGAGGCTCGTAAGAGGTGGCCATATGAGATGCCATAATTTCAAGGAAAGGAAAAATGATCTTCAATCAAAATCAAATTAGCAATGAATGCAAGAAGGACTTGTGGCATTGAAATGCGCGGTCATAATTTATAGGTCAAGGAAAAGTGGGGAAATGCATAAGTAACAACATAGAACCATGGTAAAGTAAAAGTTTAAGATCAAAAGAAAAAATGAAGGTTTGAGTAAAATTTGTTTGGTGGAAAATGAAAAGAGGTGGAAAGGAGCTTTTCCTTCTCCTTCCATTGACCTCCAAACATTGGAAGCTTCTCCTTTTCCTTCCATTGGCCACCAAACATGGGGAGCTTCACATTTTCCTTCCATTGGCCACCAAGCATGGGGAGCTTCTCCTTTTCCTTCCATTGGCCACCAAGCATGGGGAACTTTTCCTTTTCCTTCCATTGGCCACTAAGCATGGGGAACTTCTCCTTCTCCTTCCATTGGCGATCAAGTTGGGATCTTCCTTCACCTCCTTCCTTCTTTTTAAAAGGGCCGATTCAGATCATTTGGGGTTCTCTTTTTCGGACATAATCTTCAATTTGAATCTTGAGAAGTTTTGCTCCCACAACCTTCTTTGGTAGGAAAAAAATGTTTAGTCTTGGTAGATGGTAGAAAGAAAGAAAGTAGATTGGATGTTTGGGGTAGTTTGGAAAGAATGGAAGTGAGTGGAGATAGTGTAAGGAGCTTGAAATCGTAGGAAAATTTTACGAACCCTCTCGGGTTTAGTAGCATAATTTGTCATTGGTTTTGTTGCAAAGCTTAAAATTTGGTAGGAAGGTGCACCTTGTAGTTAGGTTTTTAATGAGCTAAAACATGCCATATTTGAATAACATATGTGTTAGGAATAACATTTCAAATGATTAGTGGTCTGCAACCAAGTTGAACTTCTTGCCTTCGTAAAACCCTTTCGGGTTTGGTAGCATAACTTGTTATTGGTTTAGTTGCAGAACTTAGGATTTGGTAGGAAGTTGCGCCTTGTAGTTAGCTTTTTAACAAGCTAAAACAAACTAGATTTGGATAATGTACGTGGTAGGAATAATATTTTAAGTGACTAGTGGTCTGCAGCCAAGTTGAACATGGTTTTGAACCTTTAAAAGTTAGTTTGAATGAATCACAATTTAACATAAAATTATAGGATTTGGTGTGTTTGAGCTTGGAGAATGTATCTATCAGTTCTAGATTGTAATTGATGCATAGGAGGCAAGCTACTTTATTTCAACTACAAACACAATTAACATTTAGAAATACACTTGCATTTTCCTTTCACTGATAGCACATGTATTAAGAAATAGTATAATCACCTTGTAGAACCTGGAGTAGAGGGACAGGAAGTCACTTCACAAATGTGCAGACATCAATTTGCACAAAAGTTTATTCCACTACCTTCCCATATTCACAAACTTGGAACACAACCACATATGGCCCCTTTCCTTTGTAAAATGTAGCAATAATCCATACATGTAAAGGAGACATGAGTCATACCTTCTTAATCTGACACTAACATGAACATTGCTTTAAGAAATCCCACACAACCTTCTTTGTAAATAATCACAACCCAAATGAAAATCCATTTATATGTTCAAACTTGGAAACAAAAAAAACCTTTTGTTAAAGTGTTTGTTACAACATTTGAATAGTTCTTCCAAATTTCAATGGGCCACCCCTTCTAGTGCCTTAGGCCTTTAATCTTTTTGATCATGGGTGAAATTTGTGTGTATTCGTCAATAACTTACATCATAAAATGAAAACTCTATGAGCAAAAGTTCCCTAAACGAATTCACTATGAACTTTTCATTGAAGAAAAAGTGACAACCATGACCAAGCCACTTAGAAGCACAATACCCTAAACCTACACCAAGTTCGTAAGGGTGACTCAATTTGCATGTTTGCTTCTCTTCAAATTGTCCATTCATGGTCCAGATTACACATAACTTCATTGCAATACAATGAATGGCTTAGATCACCTAATCTTGTCGATTCCTAATGAATCCACAAAATTTGGTAATGTAGATGTCTAGACTTGCACCTAAACAAGTTTCAAAAAGTGTAAATGAGAAATAGGAACACATGTCAATACAACAACATATTTGACCAAATTAGTCTAATTTGTGTACTTATGAAAATTGATGTTTATTCAAAATATGAAATTGTTGAAATCAAGATTCTAACTTATCCAACACCTTTGGCCTCCCTTTAGCATCCCAAAATGATTTTTGTCATACAATTTGGACTTGAAAAAGTACCCAAAAAGTATCCCCAAAATTTCATAAATTTTTTAAGGGGTTGGGGATGATTTTAATTATGAAAACAAGCTTGATTAACGAAATAAATTATACGAGAATGTGCTCCACATTAATATTAAGGTGCTAAAAAAAAATTAAAAAAATTACAAAACAAATACTTTCAATTACTTGAAAATTATTAGAAATGGGAAGGTCTAATTCAAGTACTTGCAAGTACTTTAAAAAAAATTATTTTATGAATTTAATGTTTGAATTCAAAGACAACATTAGTTAACAAACAATGTACTAAAAAACATTTACAATATCTCCATAAAGTGATCTACTTTATGTATGTTTTATTCAAAGACCCCAATGTTTACATTGTTACATTACTTTTTGTGTATACATTATCTTACTTTCAATGAGTAGTGACATTTGATGTGTTTGGTCCAACAAATTCTAGTATTTACTTCTTACATTATAACTAGAGAACTTGATTGCCACACTTTATGTAAATTATTTGATTATCTCAATTCTACCAAAAAAAATATTGATTAGCTAAAGAGGTAGCTAGCAAGCAAGTTTAAAATGATAGATTTGGGGCAACTTAGATGTTATCTAGGCATTAATTTAAATTTCACCAAAGAGGGAATGTTTTTATTTCAAAAACTATACATAAAAAACATGGTTCAAATTTTTGGAATAATATATTTAATTTGAGCAAAAGGCCAATTGTAGAGGGTAGCCTTAAACTTGTAACAAATATGAGTGAACAAAAGGTTGATCCATTATTAAGAAATGTGTCTTAGTTCACTCTGGATTTCATTAGATTTTGAATGAATTTGGACATTATTACCTAGTGAAATTGTTTAACCCCCCAGTGAACGGGGATTAGTTGCTACGGACGATGATTTGTTTCACTAAGTACCTAGTGAAACAAGGTTATTTTCCAGTGAAATACAAATTTATCAAACCATTCACTTGCTAGTTAATTAACTGACCAATATGGAAATCAATTAAATTTTAATTATTTAATATATAATATTATTGATAATTTCATGATTTTAAAAGCCTATTATTTATTGACATGTGTCACTATCTATGCTAGGTTAAAAAACTAGCCTAGGTAGGTAGGTAGGTAGGCCACGTAATCAACCTAGGCACCTATTTTAGGAATTCAATATGAGAATATTCGATCAACATACCATTTTTGACCACACACATACAACACCACCCATGAGGTTTGATCCATTGACTTTTGGAATGGAGGTAAACACCTTTACTATCAAGCCACCACATTTGTGATAATATGTTACATTACATTCTATTTATCAAATACTTCATTTTCAACATTACAAAAACATAAACTTTGAAAATTCATATCTTACTGAGATTTTGTTCAAATGAAATAATTCGAATTTATTTTTAAGAAAAATTCAATAATGTACATAATTACATTTATTTCCTTTTGAAAGTTTAAAATCATTTGAATAACAAATAAGTTGAATATCATTATTCAATAACATTTCAATGACCATTCTTTTGAAAAAGAAAAGTTTATAAATGGATTTTTTTTGTTAATATAATAATACTACCTATGTTAAACTACTTTCAATTATTACATGACTATTTTTTATCAATTTAAATTATTTCACCTTACATTATTTACGGTTATTTATGGTTATTCTTAATTATTTTTGGTTATTTTTAGTTATTTCACCCTAGGTTATTTTTGGTTATTCTAAGTTACTTTTGGCTATTTTAGTTTATTTCACTTTAAAATATTTTTAGTTATTATAAGTTTTTTTTAGCTATTTTATGTTATTTTTGGCTATTATAAATTATTTTAGTTTAGGCTACTCGCAACTATTATAAGTTACTTTTGGTTATTGGTGCCTATTATATTAATGGATATTGTTGGCTATTTTATTAATGGCTATTATTGGCTATTCTATTAATGACTATTGTTGTTATGCTATTATTGGCTATTCTATTAATGGCTATTATTGTTATGCTATTATTGGCTATTCTATTAATGGCTATTATTGTTATGCTATTATTGGTTATTGTTGGTTATTCTATTGTTGGTTATTTATGGCTATTCTATTTATGATTATTGTTGGCTATTCTATTTATGGCTATTGTTGGCTATTTTATTCATGGCTATTGTTGGCTATTTTATTGCTGGATATTAATGATTATTAATTAATATTATATTAGTGGCTATTGGTGGCTATCATATTAACAGTTATTGGTGGATATTGGTGGCTATTTTATTAATGGCTATTGGTGATTATTTCGTTGTAAGCCATTGGTGGTTATTTGATTATAAATTATTGTTTGATATTCTATGTTATAATATCATAGGTTATTGGTAGTTATTATACTTAAGATAAAATAATTTATAATAACATAAAGTAAAATGACCTTGAATAACTTAAAAGTATAACTTGACATAACATATATTAATTTAAAATAAAATAACCTAAGGTATAACTTATAGCTAGTTGAATAATTTAGTTTAGAATAACTTGAAAACTTATAATAAATTAATTAAGATACCTTAAGGTAAAATAACATATAATAATTTAAGGTACAATAATTTATAATAGTCTATAATAACATAAAATATAAGTTAGAATAAATAAAGTAGCTTAAAATAATATAGGGTATATCATAAAGTAGTATAAAAGAATATATATAAAAAATAAAATAACACATATTTACTATAATAAAATTTAATAGTGAATTATGTTAACTAATAATGAAACATGATGTCTACATAGTGATATTATAGTGAAATAACTTTCATTAGGGTGAAATTAGTAAAATACAATAAAATTATTTCACTTTTAAGGTCCCATAGTGATTTAAGTTAGTAAATTGCACCCCATTTTGGTAGTAGTGATTTTATTATTTATAGGAAGATGGTAGGCAAGTTGATATACTTAGAAAAAATTGGATTGAATATCATCTTTTTAATTTCAATAATTAATCAAATCTTAGTCAACCCCAACTATTTCATTTTAATATGGCTAAATAGATCTAAACAAATATTTGAAAGTTACCACAAATCATGAAATTCTTTGTATGAAAGAGAGTAATATAAATCTCGAAGCTTTTGTGAATACTAATTTGGTGGTCGATACAAAATATAGATGGTGTATAAGTGGTTATACACTATAAAAAATTATGTCCTTTGCAACTAGGAAATCAATGACTAAATGTTTTAAACAATTACATCATTAATTATAGTCATCAAATATTATTTCAAATCCTATGTGAAAAAAATCGTAATCATATATTGGTGGTGCATTTGATTAGTAAATGATGACGTGATAATAAGAAGAATGACATCAGTTTTTCATCGCAAGTTTTCATCCATATGACATCCATGATTGATGACAAAATGATGTGGATGTCCAAAATATCATATGAAAACATGACTAGGATTAAATAATTTAAAATATGACTAAAACATGACTATACAAATGACATGGACAAAATCATGTGTCATTACATAGACAATGTGATCATACAATTATTTTACAATGTTCAAAAATGATTATTAGTAATTTAATATGAGTATAAATGAACATAATCAAGTACAACATGTAAGGAATCGATTTTGATTAATATTATACATATGGGTAATATAAGAATTTTTATTAAATTTTCTTAAATATTTTGGTATATAATCCATATTAAATATATTCAATGTGAAGAATTAGATATCACACATTTAAATAAATTTTAATGGAAAAATTATGATATATTATAAATAAGTTTTAATATTTTAATTTAAAAATAAAATACAAATGTAAGATGTGGAAAATACATAATTTATTTTTTACATTAAATCTTTATCATAAATTTAAATAAAGTTTTATATAAATATGTATAAATACGAATAAAATTTATAATATCAGAAAATTAGTTAATATTTTAATATTATAATTGATTTATGATCCATTTATAAATATTTTATGTGCATAAATTATATTGATTCATATGTTTAAATTAAAATTTATTAATAAAATTATGATATATTGGAAGCAAAATTGTATAACATAAATTCTTAAATCAAATGAAGTTTTAAGATATGAAAGATATATTTTATTTATTCATGTATTAGCCATAAGGTTTTTCTATTTATAAATCATGTGTTTGAATTTATTTTTTCCAAATAATGGTCTTTGAAATGTTATTCAATAACAAAATTCAAATAATTTTCTTTGGAACCAAATTAAATTTTTTTAAAAATGAATTGTGTACATTATTGAAGGAAATTTATGGAAAATTTCAATTTTTTCATTTGAACAAATTATCAATAAAATATGAATGATCAAATTTAATGTTTTGCGTTATGTTTAAATGAAGTATGGTCCAAATAGAATAAACACTATATTATTTACACAAGCGGGGTGGCTTGGTGGTAAAAAAGTCGAATTCCATCCTTGGGGTCCAAAGATCAAATTTCATAAATGACATTCGTTGTGGTCAACATTAGAATATCGATCAAAAATATTCCATACCTACCTCAATTACCTAATTTAAATGGTTGCCTAAGCAAACTTAAGAAGGTGGATCATGTGGTTTACTTAACCATGTAAATCAAGTTCTTAACTTAATTTAAATGGTGATATGTATCAACAATTGATAAGTTGAAAAATAATGAGATTACAAATAATTGAAATACATTTTTTTAATTAATTATATAATATATTATAAATATAATAAATAAAAAATGTTCTTCAAGTTTTTGAGTCAAATTTATATAATAATAATAAAATAATGACTAAATTATCATTAATGACTTCACATATGTCCTTTATGATTGATGAATTATATTTGTCACATTATTATGCCACATCATATCTTAAATGACTATTATTCTAAACAATTCGTCCGTAATGACTTTAAGGCTATTATTTATTTTCATCCTTCATGATTAGGATACTAGTTGTAAGCTTTGTCATATATTTGAAGATTTCTACTAGTGATATTGTCAAAATTGGAAATTCATTAATGTCATGGTGTGAGAAGAGACCATATTTGATGGCTTTATTTTTAATTGCAATATAACATAGTACACTAATGGAAGGTTTTTAGCAGGTCATTTTACTAAGGAAACTCTTAAGGGAAATTAAATATGCATAATTTTATCCAACAATGTGAGCAACATCAAAATGGATAAAAAATTAATCTTTCATGTTTGAAGCAAACACATCAAATGTCATCATTACCACATCATGCGTGAAAAACTAACATTAGAAGAAATTATCATAACAGATTGAAAATAATTAATATTATGCAAACATTTTGACAACAACATTAGTGAAAGCAAAATTTGAAGGTTTGCATTAATTCAATGAATAATTTCAAAATGATTCATTTCAACATCAAAAAATGTTGAAAAAAAATATCTTCAATTTACAATAATGTGCATGATATGTAAATTGGCAAACCTCATCTACCATAGTAATTAAACAATTTTGGCATGAATTAAATTAATTTTTCAATTTAATTCAAGTGCAGAGATTTAAGATTGGGATAGTCTAAATACACTACACTATTCCATAACCTTGAAGAGAATTTGTTTATTATTTTATATAAGCATTATTTGCCAAAAATTTCAACATTAAAAAACCAAATGCCAAAGTTAAGATTTAAATTCTTATTGATTATTCGATAGCTTGTTGCCAAAATTGTTGAGGTACCATGGTAGTATAGTTGTTTATAGTTAAATGACAACTTCCCCTTAATAAGATTGATGTAAAAAAGTATAAGGTAAGGAACAATGTTGGGGCTCTTCCTTGGTTTAAGGACCTAGTTGAGGGCGATAGCCCCAGTGGAAGGTCCTGAAATGGGGACGTTCTAAAGAGTGCATGGCAATCAATGCTGCGACCAATTCTGGATAACCAGTCAGCTCCAGCCAATTACGGGACATAATCAGCTTTAGAGGCCTAGGGAGATAATGGGGACTCCTTCTTACCATTTTTTTGGGGGTTTCACTGCTCATTTCCTTTCTTAATGTGGATGAAATGTACCTTTTCCATCCACATAATTGGAAGGTTATGGATGTAAAGTAAAGTAGAAACTCCCAATAGGCGGCAGTTGGATACAGAAAATTAAAACTCCAGTGTGGACATCCAATGAGAAAAAGACACGTCATCAATAGGGCCACCTAAAGCTGGTTATAGTGTCGTATTCAGCATTAGGTACTTTGTTAGGCTGTTTCCGAGGTTGGAGCGGTAGCCATCTGCTGGTTCCACTTTGAATTCTGCCAGTTCCACTTCCGATACAAATCACTAAGTGGGCAACACTTGCTGGTTCCGCCTTATAACTCTGCCAGTTCTACTCATCAAGAGTGGGGGAAGACACAAGTTGGTTCCACCTTCTAATACAGCCAGTTCCACTTATGATACAATTCAACCTGGGGAACATGTGCTAGCTAGATCCACATTTTTTGTTCTCCCAGTTCCACTTATCGTCGGAATCACCACTTACGGTCGGAACATTTGCTGGTTCCACGTCTATAATGTTCCACTTATGATCTGAATCAACTGGGCGGAACACTCAAGTGAGGTGAATGAGCTGCGAGGAAGGAAGGAACACGGATATGCTTTGGAACAGGCCCTGGTATAGAGCCTGTTACCACTTAGCGGAATTTCACGTTGGTCCCAACCGGGCTTGGCTTCTTCTTAAGTGGAACAGGCCCTAGGTATAGGTGTATAGATATTGTACGTGAGACAAGTCTGAAAAAGAATCCCTTCCGGGTCCGTATTTGTGACTGCCTACTTACGTACCCGGATACGTATTTCCTTCGTATAACTACGTATACCCTAAAAGTTCCCTGTACCTGTTCTATACCCTAAAATTGCTTCCCTTTTCTTCCATCCAACCAAGCCTACCACACGACGACGACGACGACGCTGCCTCCCTTGTTGTGGAGTGCGATGGTGTGAGAGCCTGCTTGCTGCTGGCTCCACTGCCCTCGCGCTTTGCCTTTTTCTTTCTTGCCCACCAACTACCGTAGCTGCATCTCTGTCGATTTGTGCTCCGGTTCCACCCCTGTAGTCTACTGTTTTTGGCCGGCATTCATTAGTTTCGTGCAGGCGCAGGTGGGGGTGGGTAGCGATCCTCCTCCTCCTCGCATTCTCCGGGGGTTTTTGTCAAATAAAAATTGGG
>Ga0209208_10013294_pt1 | contig 10298 bp, 5 predicted proteins | sample S1TSphfallax_3_FD_187694 | JGI IMG/M metagenome (GOLD analysis project Ga0209208, IMG submission 187694) | Host-associated microbial communities from peat moss isolated from Minnesota, USA - S1T2_Fd - Sphagnum fallax MG (SPAdes) (version 2) | ecosystem: Host-associated > Plants > Peat moss >... | reverse complement strand
GTGAGATGGACTCAACGGAACTAGATTGAATGGTTACAATGATGAACAACATAAACCATTAGATCTTCAGATCTGAAAAAGCAGACAGTGCTTTACGTAGGTAAAGAAGGTCCTACTACTGGGGCCTTCTCCTATACATAAATCACTCAGAAAAGCTTCCTAATGTATTTTTAGGGCACCATATATTCAGGAATAGCCCTACTAAAACATGGAAGAGTTCTTATACCTGAAGAGTGGGAGGGAGCTTGTACTGATGGATCTTAGGTGTGTAGGTATAAGATCCCTTCAAACTCGTAAGGGGTAGGCGTAAGAACTCCCTTCAGTACTTACAACTTCTGTATTGAATCTAGCAGGCACAAAGAAACATGCAAAAGCAAAAATAATTTAAGAAAATGTTTTGGGACGTGGCCAATCAGATCCAGAGATGAAGCTTAGTGCCTAGAAAGATAGAACATCAGTCAAAAGCCTGCACAGAATCACGCAGACGGTCTGGTCTGCGCAGGCAATGCACAGTCTTGCCCAACAGTGCAGCAGACGGAGCTCGATGGGAGGCGGGCCGGGGGGGGGAGGCGGGGGAGAGGGGGGGGGGATGTTAAGCACCTACATAGATGAGGCAATGACATCACATGAGTGTGTACATAAACTATACCACTACGACCACCAGCCCGCTTTGCAGAATCTTGCAGGAAAGCTAGCTGGGTTCAAAAGCTTGAGCTAAATTGTAGGCATGAAACTTCCAACGAAGCTCATCTTGGCACGTAATTCTCTCATCATCTAGAGCTAGCAAGCTAAAAACTGCAGGCATGAAACTTCCACCGAAGCTAGCTCGCTCTCTGATTCTCTCTTTCTTTCTTCCTTCTAGAGAGTGAATCTAGAGACAGTTGAAAGTTGAAAGTTTGGGTGTGGACTGGACTTTGCTGTTCATTTTACTCAAAGTCTTAGGAAACCCAAACCCTAACCCTAAAATTAAAAAGTTAAAAAATTAAAAAAAACCAACCCAAGAACTGCCAAAGTCAAGAAGAGATAGAAAAGACTAATTAATTAATTAATTAATTAATTATATTTATGGTAATAAAATACTCACAGGCAATGCAGCCTATACAAGTCCACTTGATTCCAACACTAAATGAAAATATCTCCAATTCAGGCATCTCTCTGTGTGCATCACACACACACACACACACACACACATTTACTTATATAACAATATATTATATATGACATATATATGATTCATTATATAATTATTAAATTTTTGCTGAATCTAAATAATAATAATTTGAAGAATTGTTTTTACATACATAGTTTGGGTTTGTAGCCAAATCAATGTTTTGTTGTTGGGGGAGTGAGTTTTGGAACCAATTTATGCATTCTTCCTACTTACCACCTATGAATCCCCCCATGGAACCAATGAACTTTAGTAGTTAGTTACCCACAAATTTTTTTATAAAAAAGAGTGCATAAGTTGAGATGGTTGTAATAAATGTACTCTCATAATCCATATCTACAATTTTAGACTTTAAATACATTAACTTAACTAAATATTTCTTTTGTTTGGTTCAAAGTAAGTAGTTAGAATTTTGACAAGAGTTTTTGTATATGTGAAAAGTTATTATGGCATGAAAAATAGGAGGAGGATGGGAAATATAAAGATTCTACCTCATAATTTTGCTATGTAAAATATTTTTATCATAGCCAAATACGAATTAAACCCAAAACCAACATTGCACACTTCTAAATAATTTATTCACTTGCAATATAGCTTCAACCCCACACTAGCTAGAAGTATAAGTCTTAAATCTACACATCCATCTATTAACTAAAAACAAAATAATGATGAAATTTTATTTCATACACAACCTCTTATGAATACTTTGAAGGGTTACAACATATTGTATAAATTAGATTGAATTGGATTTTTTGGAGAATTTTTTTCTAGTGTAAATTTGACTAATTTACCTTTTTTCTGGGGAGAAAAAATGATACCACTATATGAATATATATAAACCCCTGATTGGGATTTATGCAGTTTCATGTAATGTTAAAAAGATTGGAATTTTACAACCTGTGTAAAAAAAATTGGATTTCTAATGATATGACCAAAACATAATTTGGTGTAATAATTTGTGGCACATTGGAATTAATTGTCTTGGTGCAAAATAACTTATTTGAATTCTTTCAAAGTATCAAATATCATGTGGTTTACAAGAAGAGCACACAAAATTTGTGTAAGTGCTAGTATGTCAATCATATGCAAAAAAAAAAAATTTGGCGACAAATTTTGTCATTTCTTTGACCCAAAAAAAAATGGGAAAAAATGTTCATCTAGTCTAAATCTGACTAGTTTTCTAATTTCTGGAAGAAAATTCGCCAATTTTTCACATCTAAAATTTAAAAATTTTGAAAAATGAAAACGCCAAATCATATGATGTGTGAACCATTTTTTATTCAAAATAATTATTGTTGTTTGTCTGTTGAGGATAATTATGGAGTTGGCATATTCTTTTTTTTAATGAAAGTGAAATGAGATTTTTTTTGCCCAAGTCATGAAATGTTTTGTTTTTTATTTGCATGCTTCAACAACTCCCTCTTAATTAATAGGTGGGACATGGGACTTATATGAATTTGTATTTCAAGCCAACTTGTGGGGAAAATAAGAGTTACTAAGATTGTGGTTTTTATTTATTAAAGTTTAGTATTTATAATTGAATATGATGACTAAATCAACTATAGACCATGAAACCTATACTGCCAAAAGAAGACCAAAGAAAATATTGCTTGGACATTAATATGATAAATTACATGGTGACTTTTAGATGAAGAAATTTCACTTTTGGATGGGCATTCATTGTGGAGAAAATAAAGGAATCTCCATGTGAAGTCATGTTGTGTTTGTAAATTTTAACCATCAAACATTAAATATTGGTAAAATTGTCTATTTCCAATTAAAACCCTTCCAATTGAAATATCATCCAAGTTTCATGAATGGCCAAATTTTCAAATGTTGTAACTTGTAACCATAGTATTTTATGTTATTTTGAATAAATTGTGGCATTACTATCTAGTTTAGGCACCAAACTCAAGATTTGTAACCGAAGTTGAAAAGAAATTTCAACCCAATAAATGTTGTGGGACACCACTAGTTTCAACCATAAAAACTATGATGGTTGAAATTTTGGGAAAATAATTGGTGATAGGTACAAGTTGTGGGCATCAAATGTTTTAAATAAATTTATGACCTATATGTTGATTATAATATGCATAATTTTGATATGATTTTCAATTTTTAATATGCAATTTATTTTATCAATTGATTGAAAACTACATTTGGAAGTACTTATGGAGAAGCTACATACATTTTGTCAAATAATTCAACTATATGGGATGTTGTTGATTAACATATCATATTAAAACATTTAAAAAGATATTCAAAACGATGTATTCATAGTCATCATGAGATAATATGATTTGATATTGTTATCATTTCAAACACTATTATCATTATTTAAAATGAGCATTCAACTTACTCAAGGGAAACATTATTTAACAAGGTTCAACTACAATCTAATCAATGTCTAGTTATGTTGGTAAATGTCAATTACATTAAACAACAAGGTCCTAGATCCAATTTTCACAATGGGAAATAATGTCTAGGGGGAAAGTTTTGGTTTAATCCAAGGTTATATAGTGTCAATTCAAAAATTATATAATTAAACATAATTCATATTTTCTTGAAAATTCCAAATATTATCATTTATACCTATGATTTATGATTTTTTTAAATGATTTTTTCACAAAATGATATATATAGGGAAAAAAATTTGATTCTTTTTTCAAACTTAAATACAAATATTTTTTAGCATTGTACACCCAATTGGGCCCCCAACTTTTGTGCCTTTTGTTTGCATTATTATTTTTGCATAAAGTTTTTAACCTAATTAGCTTTGATATTTGAAATTGTCTCAAAAATTGCATAAAATTAAATGGAATGACTTTGAATTTGTTTAAATGTTGTTCATGAATTTCCTTAATCAATTTTGCATAAATTTCAAAACCTAAGCTTTGATATTTGAAATGGCCACAACAATTGAATTAAATTGAATTAAATAGTTTTCAAATTTTATAATTGCTACATTTGTTTCATATTCATGTAGCTGAATAAGGGAAATGAGTGTAGTTAAGAAAAAGAGATAAGATAATTGAAAATGAAAATTTCAAAAGGTATATGATAAAAAGGTAAAATTGTAAAAGTAAAGTTAATGAAGGGAACAAGTGAGGAAGTTAGTTCTAATAATTTATTTTTATTATGAATAACATAATGACATCATTACATAATTATATAAATGGGCATATTCACAATCAAGGTACCCCTTTTGGACATAGGACTCAAAGATTTTGTTTTTGTTATTTTTCAAATATAAAATCTAAATGAAAGATATTAACTATGGAAAATAAATTGATGGTCATTAATGATGATTCAAATTATGATCATTTTCATGGTGGTGATGATTTTTCACATATGTATATAATTATGCATAATATTTTGGTACAAAACCCAAAAATGTAGAAAATGAGTACATAAGCTTTTATATATAATTTAACATGTTTTCTTGCATGTTTTTTCAACACTTGGGGCTATAAATCCTAAGCCTAAGGAATATAAGAAATCAACCAAAAATGAAAAATGAAAAAAAATATAAATAAATAAATAATAAAAAAAATCTTTGTTGCGCTTTTAGAATGGATTTTTAAAGGTTATGTTAAAAAGGAATTTAAGACTTATAATTGTTGATGATTTCTAGTTTTCACCTCACACTTTAGATGTCAAATTTGAAAATTCTTTATTTGTCTTGCCTTAAATACTCCATGAGATGTGTTGCAAGTTGCAATCATCAAATGTCTCAATGTCAAAATCTTTGGGGAGAGTTGGACAATCATGTTGGTGTTGTTGTGTTTGTCATAAAGTGACTTTTTCCTTCTTATATTGAAGGTCAAACTTCCATGAGAAACGATAGTCCATTTTCCATTATTCACAACTTGTCCATGGTGAACATACATAGAAAGAACATTAAATGTGATCCAACAATGAGTCATGTTGGACATCACTCGAACTTCAAAAGTAAGATCTTCAAATTAAAGTAGCCTTGAGATGAATGAACTTTTGACATAATAACCCCACAAAAACTTTTTAAATTTTATTTGCATCTAAACAATGTAATACCCTTGGGAATATATTTTCAATAATGTCAACTCTAACTACTATTTAAACAAAAGAATTTTAGCTTGAAGAACTTTTCTAGAAAGCACATAACAAATATAAAATTTAAAGGTGACATAATTATTTCTTGCTCCATGACTAAATAATGAAAATAAAATCTTTTTAATAAAAAAGAAGATCATCACATTTCATCCAATATATGTAGAAGTTGGGATTTTCATGTGGGGGAGCAAGTGCACAATGTTTTTTATTCTTGGTAATTTTTCACCTCTTGGTAAATTTTTTTTCCCAAAATTGTGAAAATCAATGTTTTGTGAGGTTTGTAATTACCAAAATTTGAAAAACAATTGTATGTTCCTAGGATAATTTCCATCTTCTACACCAAGTTCTAACCAGCTAAAAATGTTTAAATCTATTTTTAATATTTACATTCATATTTTTTTTACAACCAAATTTGGCTAAATTGTATTATGGATCATTGCCACTCATGTTACATCACAAAATAAGTAAATAAAAAAATTAAAAATAAAAAGTAAAAAATAAAAATATGTAGGATAAAAAAGGCCAATTATTTACACGAGATGTGAAGGGTAACATGTTCAAAGCTAGGGAGCCTTAACATTTACAATGGTACCAACAATTAAAAAAATGTTAGTGGATAACACATCATCCGCTCCCCTTCAATATATGTTTTCCTATAGTAGGATCCCGAATGCAATGCATTCCATATCTTGTAATTACACATAGCCATTTTTCATAATTATTTTTCTTTTCCAATTATAAATAATTTAGTGGGAGCGAGCTATTGTTGAAACATTAACTAATACATTAAGGCATAGGAAACTAAATACTAATAAAGATAATCACACAATTTTATGTTTTGAAGTTCTCACAATATTGTTGATTTCAATATAAACATTGTATGTTTATATTGAATTTATAGATTTTAAAAGAGATATCATTTCACAATGACAATGAAGCTTACAATCCAATAGTAAATAATAAAGCCTATTGTTTTAATAACATTTGGAATTGAAGGTGTAATTGTTCATAGACAAAGTATACACTTCTAAAAAACATTTACACATGAATAATCTCATTATTCCTATGCATGCATGTTCAAGCTAAACACAATCATCAATGTATAGATTCAAATTCAAAACATAATAAGACAAACTCTCATGCATGTTATTACAAATGAACAAGAATATAAAAGATTCAAACTCATCTCCATTTATAGGCTAGGTGGTTAGTAACTAAAATAGTTATATAAAACACTTATGGAGCACTAACTAGTAATTAATGTAGTTACCTAACTAATAGGAACTAATATACTAACTAATAACTAGTTTGTTAATATTTATACATATTTTGATTCAACACTTACAAAAGTCAAATATGTAATTATTATCAAAACTAATTATTTAACATTTATAAAGGTTATATATATTAACATTTATAAAAATATGATTAACATTTACAAAGGCCAAAATTGTACTTAATGCAAGGTTAACATTAGTGTTTGTAACATATGACATTAGATGGATTGTCATTGTTTTAGGATGCAAACTTGTAAACAATTTATTGATACACATGTAATTAATTCTTAATAGACTTTTTTTTTGGGTGTTGAAATGAAGTTGATGTGAACCAATGGCATGTTTTCAACCTCACCAAATGTTATAATAAATCTTTCAAGTTGCCCAAAACAAGTCAAAGATTTGTGACAACTTGTTCAAAAAAAAGTTGATGGTAAATAGATCGAGGTAACATGTTCAATATATGACCAATCTGACAAGCTCTGTAAAACAAGCCATTGCAAAGGGATGATATCAAACAAAGTAGTAATTATAATTATAAATTTGATTTGATAGAGTTAAACATTTATACCCGACTACAAAAATGTATTATATTGGCATTCTTAAGATCATTGATCATACTCACAAATCTTGGCAATGTACAAATTTGTTTTTGTAAATAATACAATATCCACCAAATTTGAAAGCAAAAAAACAATGTTTCATTAATTTATGAATTACTTGTTCTTGAAACTTGGGCAATGATTTTAAAACATGAACTCATGCATTAAATCGATCACTAACTGTAAATAGAGCTTACATAAACAAATTCTACTTTTCCATGGAAAACTTTGAACTATCCAATCATGGAAGTAAGAGTATTATTATTTATTGTTTGTGGGGATTGAACCATGTTCACATAATGTGTTGACTTAATATTCAAGTCTTGTAAAAGGCGTCTTTCACTAAAAAAAAACAACCTTCATGTTTGCATCCTTTCACATTGTTTTCAATGCCTTACAATGTGAAAATAGATGATAATGTGCATACAATTTACAAGAAATGACCAAGAATCAAACTTGCATTTCACCACCATATCTTTATTCATAAGAAAATAAACATTGACCCTTCTAGTACAAAAAACTAGATTGCATGACCATTATATCTTATAACAATAGACTCCCTATTAGATTTGTTGTTGTTGGTAGTTGTGTGTCTTGACATTTTAAACATGCAAAAAACAAAATCAACTTATGTTTGTAGCAAATCAAGCATGATTTTTTTTGTTGCCTTGGATTTTCTTTTGGGCATTCTTGATGTGTTAGATTTATTGAAACTAGATGCAATTCACTTCTATGCAAAGCTCTCTATTGGTATATGTTTGGAGTTTTATTTTTTCCAACTAATTTTTTGAACTCAATGAGACCAACCTTGGCCAAATTCTTGTCATCAACAATACAAAACAAGACATTCATGATGATTGCAAGACCGTGCAATCAAAAGGTAATTTCAACTACCATTGCAACATCATTTTAGTTACTATGTCTATTAACACATAGGTAAACCATTTGTTTACTCGGTGTTTGTTTATTCTACACAAATGGAGTAATGTGACCCCAAAGTAAAGCAAAACCTAATGTGCAATCATAGAAAGAAGACACCATGTTTTACAAGGAAAAAATGACAATGGTAGCTTCAAAATTGCAAGTATCATTCTACAAGTATGTCAACACATTACTTGCTACATGTGGTTTATTCCTAGAAACTAAACACGATATGTAAAGGTGCAACATGACAAACAACTTTCCTCCCACCATTTAAATGGTTTGACAATACTTTCTACATGTGTGATCTCTAATTAAGTTGTGATTAAAGTCCAAAAAAAACCAATCAGAACTCAAAGGTGGCAAAACTTTGTTGTTACAATCAAACCATCTTGGTATCCTTTATTTCCATCACGGTTGACTCGAAAACCAAGCTTTGATGCACCATGGTTCTCTTGACAACCTTAATAACAACCTTTGCTATGAATGGGGGGCAACCTTTGCTAGGAATGAGTAGTGAAAAACAAACGTCGCTTGTAAAGATTAGTGGCTTGCCATGAATAATAGAAACCAATTTAACAACTTGGAGAGTTTGGCAATTAGTTTTTTATTTTCAATTTTGTGATGTAACCACAATGGTGAACATCCCAAAACAAGTTTCACCTTGATTGGTGACATTTTGTAGAAAACTATTTAAAACAATAATCAATATACAAAACCATGGCAACAATCTCCCCAAAAAATAATTTTGGGTAAAATGTGGTAAAATGTTATTTTAAACACTTGGGAATTTGCAACAAAATATTGTAATATAAAGGGCAACTTTAACACATGTATGTTGAACAATTATTTATTTCAAAAATTCCATTTTGAAAAAAGATTATTTTAGAATATGTCAAAACATTTTTCATTTTCCTTCATAAAAATTGGTCTTTGAGAAAAAAAATTTGAAAATTTCAGCATTTTAAAATAATATTATTTGTGCCAAAACCATTAATGTACTATGATTTAAATTTTTTTCCCCCAACAAAATGATTATTGGTGATGAGAGTGGAAGGGTGAAACAACAAACAATTATGAAAATGACCTATAATGGCAAGCAACAATGAGCAAGGGAATAGGTTTGGGGAACTTACAAAGAGTTTTTTTGCGGTTTGTAAAAGGTTGGTGCCAACTTGTGTTGCTTGGAAAGATTGCAAATAGTTCACAAAAGTGAGGCAATAATGAAAAAAGGAGGAGGAGATGATGGAAGAAAAGGGGATGCATAGGTGGAAAATAACAATATCCTAATAAAAGGGGGGCCAAGGGAACACCTACACAACCTTGGCCACCTAGGATGAGAATGACATGGCCATCCATAAAAAACAATAAGATGGATATTTTCATCAAGTGCTAGTATTGGTGTTTGTGCTAGTTCACCACCGATGTTTGTTGAACCCTTCCTTATTTGTTTTAGGTCACATAAGGTTAAGGTCCCCTTGGGCATAGGTAATGGGGCACAACCACATTAAACATCGCTTGTAGTAATAATAGTAGTTATAAAATGGATATCAATGGTTTGTGCATTTGTAGTATTCTAAACCTTTTCAAGTTTGGAATTAAAGTGTTGAATAATTATTTTATTTTTCCAAATTCACTTCAATGGTAAAAAAATAATTTGTGAAATTTTTGCAATAAATATAGATAAGTTTTTGAATATGTTTATATGACTTTGAGCTTCTAATATAATAAAATATTCTACAATCTTTTTTCTTTTTTGCAAAAATGAAAAGACATAATGTTCCACAAAATATAAGATAGATTTTTTTTCTTCAATTGTTTGATACTTGCTTTACAATGGTGGATTAACACATGAAACAATAAGCTCATAAGTTTGCACCAATTTTAATATTTTTCCCTCTATAATTTAAAATTTTCAACATTTCAAAAAAATGATTTCCAAAAAGTTTGACATTTCCAAAAAAATCTAATTACTAATTAATCTAAAAAATATATGGTAGTAATCATGAAAATAAAATATAAATATAAATATCCAAATAATATAATAATAATTAAATTAAAGTTTTTATTATGGAAATAACCATAAAAATATATATATCCAAAATAATTTAATTACCATTAAATCTTAAAAGGTATTATGGTAATAATCATAAAAATAAAGTAAATATTTAAAAAGTCATCCATTATGTTTCTTTATGAACATCATTGCCCTCCTACTTTTTGGAAAAATGCATAGTT
>Ga0209208_10013293_pt1 | contig 10298 bp, 12 predicted proteins | sample S1TSphfallax_3_FD_187694 | JGI IMG/M metagenome (GOLD analysis project Ga0209208, IMG submission 187694) | Host-associated microbial communities from peat moss isolated from Minnesota, USA - S1T2_Fd - Sphagnum fallax MG (SPAdes) (version 2) | ecosystem: Host-associated > Plants > Peat moss >... | reverse complement strand
CAAAATTGTGGATAACCAATAAGTAATGGACTTTTGAAAATTTCCCACATTTTTTAACAATACATCATACACAATTTTTTGTATAGAATACCAACAAAGACCTGATATATATGATTTATTTTTTCCATATGAATTTTCTAGTAAAGTTAATAAAATAAATAACACATGTTGCAATCAATTTCATCAAAATCACCCTCAATATGAACACTCACAATTTATATGAATATTAAATATTTAAAATACCAATAATTCAAAATTATACAATACCATCACAAGTATATGACCTTGAAAATTATGCTAGATCAATCTCTATTTGATTTTCCTCATGGTGGACACTATCCAACATCAAAAAAAACCTCACAACAACTTGGGATGTAATATTAAAAACTTCATATCCAACATTTTCTAATTTTATAGAAGAAAAAATTAAAAATGTCAATATCTTACATGAATGCAAAGAATCAAGAAATGGTGATTGTTTATTAAGAGCTTCAATTCAAGACAACATTGATGAAAATAATAAAAGTGTTACATCAAAACACCCACTTTATGATTATGAACTCGAAACCACAATAGAAGAAGACATTCATAACATATCAATCCAACAAAATGACCTAAAAAAAAATTACAACTATGAAAGCATAGAAATAAAGTACATGTTGTGTAATGCAAGCACAAATGTTATGTCTTTAAAATAACTAAAACCTTAAAATTTATGAAAAATGAAGAAAAAATTCAACACATTCAAAATTATGATATGGATACCATCATAGAAAATCAAAACAATAACAAACAATGGACTCATATGTTAAGTGATTTACAAAGAAACAAACTTGATACACCAATGTTAGAACTTCAAAATCCATAAAGTTAAATAAAAAAACATATGCATGTAAATGATAACTCACAACAACCTAAAATATGTGAATTACTTGATGTCCAAATAGAAATAAATTCCTTATACAACAACATGAAAATTTAATATCTAATCACAAAAATATTGATTCACCCATATCTTTAAAAGCTTTCATACTTGAAAAATATAAATTAAATGATCTACAACTTTTTGCCTTTGAAGATTCATAAAAATGAATTCCACTAATCAACTACTACAATACATAGGGGGTGCTGCAAGTATGCAAAACACAAATCATCAAAGCTACTAAAAAAAATTTGAAAACAAATTACACATTACAACATTCATTACAAATGTTACTATATTGATAGGTGGAACAACTATCCATTCCTTACTTGGTATATCAATTGATAAAAAATACAATTATAAACAAATTGAAAATAATATTAGATAGTTGGTCCAACATTCAATTTATGATAACCAATGAAATATCAATTGTGGGTTGTACGATGCTTGCTAAAATGCATTTAAAATTACAAAAATTAGGATGTAACATAATGCCATTTGAAGAACTTAATATAATGTTCATGGGATATTTTTTACAATTTCCACCCATTACTGACACATCATTATTTTCAACTAACATCCAACCAACTTTTATGTTCACAAATTCAATGCAAAAAAGAAAATCGTAAATAAAAATATATGGGAATATTACATTTGCCCAAATAGCATCATATTAACACAACAAATGTAATAGAACAAAGACATAAAGTATGCAATTCTTTTACAAAATCTTCAAAATGGAATAATTTTAGATTCAGATTTTGATTTGTTAAAAACATGTTTTTTCACTAATATAAATGTAAATCTTTTCAATGACCCATGGAAAACAACAACTTTCATAGTACCTAAAAATGAATTACGAAACACAATTAATCAACAAATGATAAACATCAACTCAATAGAATCAAAACAAAAATGTTATATTATAATAATGGCCACTAATACTTACAAAAAAAAGTTCAATATGAAATGACATACAATACTTCATAAAACAAACTATTTCAACAAGTAAAATTGAAAATTTAGCACCTTTTTTGAAATTATACAAAGGAATGAAAATTATAATCATAGAAGACCTATATCCTAAACTAGGAATTGTCAATGGAACCATTAATTACATTCAAAACATTTCAATCAACAAATCCCAATGGATTCAAGGAGGTCACTCAATGCACCCACCTACAAATGTTTATGTTGATTTAAATGAATTCATTATAAAATATGACACTTTAGAAAACATAACCCTACAAGGTCTACCAAAAAATGTCATACCAATAATACTGATATCCAAAACCTTTCAACATCATCACCAAATATCATAATCAAATATTTGCAAAACATTTAACACAAAATGGATACCAACTATCGCTTGCCCTTGCCCTTGCTTTCTGTTTCACAGATGTTAAATCTCAAAGACAAACATTTGATCATTTGATCATAGACTTGAAACAACCACCTGATGACGTACCAATTAACATGCACAACATATATGTAAAATTATCATGATTATGTTCCTTGGATGGACTTGTAATATTAAGGGATATATCTATAAAAGATATATGTAAAACCAAATTCAAGAAAAAATCATCAAAAATGACAAAACCTTTTTCAAACCAAAAAAATATCTATACGAATGGTATCAAAACCAACAAAGATATTGAAATTCATATGAATTCAAATATTGACCCTAAAAAATGTGATGATAATTTATTACATAACAAAGAAACCAAAAATCAAAATTGTGATATCAAGTGATTCAAAAAATGACTCCAACGAGTATGATAACATTGATTATTGCATTGAAGACCTCCAATTAACTCAAGTAGATGAGAATATCCTTTTTGAACCGAACAAATGGTTAAATGACCAACATCTAGGAAGTGCTATGCAAATATTGTATGTTGAAAAATTACAATCAGTAGGACATGAACAACATACATATGCAATCATAGGAAAAAGATGTACATGTGTCAAAAAATGTCTTCAACACATATTCATAAACGACGATCATTGGATATTAGTAAAAATCCATATGTCAATTCCTAATTTATATTGTACAACATACGATTCACATATGCCAAGAATGAAAAAATTGCTTAGCAACACAATTCAATTATTATGCAAACTTATAAATATGAATAACTTGTTATACACATATGCAAATGTAATGCAACAAATAAACAACTCGACGTGTGACATTTTCACAATAGCATATGCAACAAACATTGCATTTGGATTTAATCTCGAAAAATCTCAATATGTTTTGAGACAAATGTGAACACATTTACGAAACTCCATAAACAACAAATACATCTTTCCCCTCCCAAAATATGAATTAATATGACATATATATCTTTTAAAAAATAAAATTCATCGTTCGTAGTAGAGCAAAACAGAGCAGAACCCAAATTTATATTAGAGTTAGTTGACAAAAGTTCAAAAAAAAATCACAATGCAAACAACTCAACATTCATAGCATAAGACAAAACTTCCAGCTGCACAGACATGTTAGAAGAATATTAAAACATTGGAGATAATTTCAGATCCTAGTTTTAAACAGAAAAATCGATTAATTGAGAAAAAATAAATCTAACAATCTCATGGGCTTTTGTTGGAAACACATATTCAGTAACAGAAAATTACATAATTACCTTGAGAATGCATCATGGATAACATTATTGCAACAGCATGAAACACAAGACAATAACTATATAGTATTGAAGATTAAAAATTGCGCAATAAGATTTATTAGGTTTTACTTTTAAAGTCCTCCAAAACACCTGCTCCATCACTTGTTGGTGAATTCCATTATTGTAAATTTCCTTTTATTGTGAATTTGAACCCAATCAAATAAACAAAACCAACATGTTCTCTGCACTTAATTGATACATGTCAGTCTTTTATTTTTCATTGCCATGAAATTAATTTTTGCTCATATGAAAAGGATACAAATTTGTAATCAGGAACTCTTGATCACACATTGTTTTTAAATACGAAACCAGCTGAACAACTCGACAAATCATTGCACACTAATTTGCTTTGTAAGGGGGTGAAAGAAAAGTGTTAACTGATAATCTCATAAAGCTAGACCTCTGTCCTATCTATCATATCATACTTCATTTCATTGCATATTTGTACAGTCTTAAGAGCCCTGCTCTACTTCTGTTCCATATAATCTGAACTCTCTTCACTGTCTTCAGCAGTCTTAAACTGTCTCCTACAGCATATCATGATTATGCATGTTGGGATGCTGAAATAAAACAGCTATTTATATCCTTGCAGAAAAACATACCTGTAGATTATAGAATCTGTTTTAGTGCTGTAAATTTGGTATGACGTACAAAGTGCACATTTGATCTTCAAGGGAAACTGAAGTAAGCATCACCCTTTTGCTGCAACTTTCCCTTTAATATAATCTTGGAATAATGTGGATCTAGGTAAACCCCGCTTGATCAGTCTTTTGCAGTAAAGCTTGATTCACCCAAACAGATAGTATATGGGTTTATTTGTGCAAGAGAGGATAGATGAACAGATGGCCCCAGAACTCCATTGGCAAAGTTGAAGAAGTTTCCTCCACCTCTTTCTGCCAGTCACTTTCATGAGTCCACATGTTTTACCCAGGCAGATGGGTGTTGGCAGGTCAGAAAAAAAGTCTCATTCTCAATGTTGCTGATGCAGTGGCATATATCCAGGTGGCCACATTCCCTCTGCTTGACTTCTCCCCTTGATAGGCCTATCTCAGCATTTGTTACCAAGTTGACAAAGTCTGCCATAAGTGGGTGAGAGATCTGCTTCTCTTAGTCTTGGACTGAACTATTGGATTTTTGTCAAGAAGCAAAACAGTCAATCACCAACACCATGCCATCTTCATGTCTCAACCAGTGCATGTTGTCTTCTCTATATTTCGTCCTCAAAAGCTTCTTCAATCATTGGAAGCTCTGCCCACACAGGCTCACAAGGAATTGAGCTCAGCCTGCTGTTGTTGAACTGACATTCAGGCTCAAAGGCAGGTGGTGTCTTGCAACCAAAGTTAGAAGAAAGATCCCAAAGATTATCATCTGCCTGGCTCCATCTCTCCACTTCAGGGACCTCATTGTACGCACTTGTTGGTGACTTCTGCAAAGCTGCCCACTCTTGATGTCTGAAGCAAGTCACCAAATGATCATTCACTAGACCTGCAGCTTGCATTAGTGCATATATAGTTGTTGGTCCTACATATCTGAACCCTCTTCGCAGAAGCTCATTGCTGACGGCCTCAGACTTGGGTGTTCTTACAGGAACTTGATTTGGGAGCTTGTAATGGCTCACCACTGGCTTGTAGTTAACAAAACCCCACAGGAAATTTCTCAAGGAGCTGCACTCATCCACTATCTGCAGAAGACACACACTGTATCATCACACATGAAAAATTCAAAACACCCAATCTCTGCTTTGTTTCTGGAAATTGGAGCACCATAATTTTCAACTTTCTCTGTCTTGTTGAGTGAGTTCATATATAGATGTACTGCTGATCTACAAACACCATCACAGGTTTATTACATGCTAACCTGAAGAACTCCTTTGGCATTGTCAATGGCTCCCCTTATTTTGGCCTCTGGTATCCGGATCCTAGGATTGGCTATCAAAGTAGCTATCTTCTTTTCATCAAACTTGGCCACTACTGCTGGATCAAAACCCATAAATGCAACCCTGCACAGAAGTTGACAAGAAACTGCAACTTCAGTGTATGACAGGAAACAAACATTGTATCTCTAAAGCTGCTATCTTCTCATTTTGTCAAACATCTATATTGCTTGATCAGAATCTGTATATCCAGCACTGCACAAAAGTTGTCAACAACCAAAGGATTTAAGTAACTGCAGGGGTAACAAAAATCTGCAAATGTCAACAAGCTCCTCAACCATGGTCATGAGGCAAGAGAAACTTATACAAACCTAAAATCATTGCGCAGAGCAAGAATAGAGGACCAGCTCATGTCAGCCTGTGCACTCTCCAGCACCATCAACTCAAATAGTAGCCTGCATTGTTGATTCCAACAACATATCAGTGCAGAATCCACCTAGAAAACCCTGCTTTATAAAGCATTATTCACAACTGCCCTAGAGGGTCAAGATTATGAAAATAAATAGCTATTGACAGCTCTAAAAAACCAGGGATATGAAAAATGGAGAGAACACAGTGGGGAGAGCATACTTGTCATCATAAATAGGAATGCCCCATTCTTCATCATGATATGCAACCATAGCTGCATCTGCAGCAGTGTCAAGAAAAGAGTCCAAAGTTGATTAGGGTTTGAGCTTGGCAACACCACAAGTCTCCCAGTCTTGTGACACCTTATGGTGAGATTAAAACATTTGTGGAAGGCAATATATTACTGCAGAACCACAAAAGCACAGAACACCTCTTCTTCCTCTGTCCTACAGTCGTAAGAAACAAACAACATGCATCATTAAGACACCTAATCCTTGCTGATTAGAATCCAAACTGGTTGAAGAGTGTGAGGGGGCAACAGAGAAATAGACTCACCGCTCTGCGACGTAATCCACCCACACCGCTTCTTGCCATTTATGCTGAGAGGTGACACTGGCAAACTCCCTTCAGGTACCACACGAGAGTTCGTTTTCAGTGAACCTGAGCTGTGTTTGAACCCTGCCAGTTGCAGCTGCTGTGCCTGAAACTCCTGGACTGACTTCCTTGCAGCTACCAAATTGCCTGAACTCGAAGGGGTGTCTGAATTGTAGTCCCCCCCACTTGCAATAATACTCTTGGCACTTTCGGATGGCAAAGATCTTGAATGATGCTGGGTGGAAGAAGCTGAAGGCACAGCCTTCAGGCTAACCAAGTTGCTTGAGGACTGATGACCTGTAATGTTGCTGTGGTGGTAAGTTGTGGTTGATGATGAGCTAGAGGTGGTGACTTTCCCAGGAGTAGTAGTAGGCAAAGGAATTATTGTTGTGGCTTTGGTGAGGCTTCTCTTGGATCTTGGTAGATGCGTAGCTGTGGGAGTGGTAGCCTTGGTGGCTGTGGCAGAAGATCTCACAGTGAAGCTAGAAGAAATGGAAGAAGGGCTCGGGGATCTTACAACAGCTCGCAATGGAGATGCTGAACCATTTACAACTCTGTTAGAAGAAGGGAAGGAAGAACAGGAAGAGACTGAAAATTTTGCACCAGGAGAGGGAGCTGCAGCACCTGGCTGGGTTGCAGCAACATTTACAGTCGTGAGAGAAAAAGCAGATTGAGCTCTTTCTGAGGATTTTGTTGGCACAGGCCGTGATGGAGATGCAGGATGATAAGGTGCAACACCGACAGCCAGACGAGGGGTAGCAGAAGAAGAAGAACTGTAAAAAGCAGCAGCGGAGTGTTTTGCCATACGAGAGGGAGATGGAGGGCAGGACCTTGTTACGGTGACACAAGTGAGAGAAGACGAAGAAGAACCCGAGGATTTCAAAAAAGATCGTGGTGACGGAGATGCAGACTGTGGGATAGCTGCTGCACTTACAGACGCGGAATGCCGGCGGATCGCAACAGTTTCTGCAGAAGATGAAGAGCTGGAGGATTTGACTCCAGCTGCTGCTGCTCCGGAATTCAAAGACCGAGGTGCTCCTCCGCTCCGGGAGGAGATGATACTCATGGTAGTCAGGGAGCCGGGAGCAGCACTAGCTCTAGTCGGAGTCGAGGTTTGAGATTTTGCAAGCGCAGCTGAAGAAGACGGGGCAGCAGCGACAGTTCTTCTAGGAGTGGAAGGGCGAGAAGAAGAAGAAGAAGAAGCAACGGATCTTTGTGCGGTAGATCGAGACACAGAGGGAACAGTTCTTGAAGGGGATGAAGGGCGAGCAGCCCCGCTCGAAGTTAATGGAGATATCGCGGCGGCGCTAGCTTTTGTGAAACTGGATGACCGAAGAACTTGGGCGTCAGACGAATCTGGAGAGCTAGCTTGAGGAATCTGCGACAACCGGGTTCTCGAGTTCGAAGAGAGAGACTGAGGCGGCGGCTTCGGGAGACCAGCGGCAGGAGATGGCGCTGCTGCGAGTGAACGGTTATCCGAACCAAGATTTATTTTGCTTGTACCTAGAGCTGTGGAGGCGGATTGCGATGACGACGACGACGTTGCAAGCTGATTCATGAGGGAGGAGAACTTTGCAAACTGGCTAGGGACGCTTGAGGAAACGGTCTGGGAAGAAACAGGCTTGGCTGCTGCCAGTAGTGCTGCTGCAGGAGAAGGCGAGGCTCTTCCGGCCTGAGGGGAATCAATTGAGAGAAGAAAAGCTTTACCAGCAGCCTCCGAGTCGGACGGGTGAAGATGCTCAGAAGCAAGCGATGGAGATGACGACGACGGATTTCTCCTCAAGCGGCTGCCGAGCTGCTGCTTTCCTTCCGCTGCTGGCAGCTTCTCTTGCGCTGTCGTCGGTGTATTGACAGGTCTTTCGCGAGGACCAGTAGACGGAACTCTCTTCCCTACTGCCTGTTGTGGCTTCAGTAGTTCCGGCGTGGTGGTGGTGGTGCTGCTCTTCCTCGTCGTTGCAGAAGATTTCGCCGGTATCCTCGAAGGACTCCTGCACCAGCCCCCGAGTGGCCGACTGTTCTCTGCGATCTTCTCCAACACCGTCGCTACAGAGCATACATCCATCTTCATTGCCACCTCCATCCTGGTCGATGCTGGAGCCACCAACGTAGTAGTAGACTCCCGGACTTTCTCGCGTTCCGTGCACATCCGAAACAGATGATCTTGTGTCACGTCTCGCTGCTCTCCAGACGATCCTTTCGTCGCTCAGGTTATCGATCTCGCTGCAAGATCGATGCGACCGATCGATCGATATGCATCTGCAACCTGTCTCCAGAAACCTTATTCAGTGCTAAGAAAGTGTGCAGAGACTTATTTCCAACAGTGCTCATTCCGTGTGAAGTTCTTGTATACTCTTCAGAAAGAGCAATGCTTCTGTATCCTGGATCTTCTGGCGTTACTGATGTCGTAGATCTTTCTACCGGAACTTTGAGCAAGACTAGCATTATTACCTACCTTGCGAAGAAGAAGAAGATCGGTTGCCTCCTCTGAGTTCTGATCGTGATTAACGAGCCAGCGTCCGAAACGTGCCGTGAGTGTAATATGTGTTCCGGCAATGCGTTGTTCGCTTCTCAAACGGTTTCTCGAGACATAAGCTCTCTATCATCATCTGTTCTGTTCCACACAGATGATGATGCTCTTCCGACGTCTTGAAGGAAAAACCAAACAGAGTTTTTTCCTTCTCGAAATGACGATCAATATTTCAGCGTACAGTAATAAAAGATCATTAAAAAGACTCGAAAAAATGATGTATGTAGTACTATACTACAAAAACACTGCACTTAGTACGCAAAAGATAATCTCTAACAATATATATTCTAGATCAACTACAGGTTTCACGAAGACACACAGAAAGTTGAGATTTAACAAAGAATTCACCAGCACATTGAGCACCAGGAAAGGAGACTTGTGACTGTCCTCTATATGGAACGCGGCAGTGGTGCAATTGAGGAGGAAAGGAGAAATTATAGTTTCAGAATGTGAAGCTATTTGTCCTTTTTTCCCACTATTAACGGCAAATAACATACGAGAGGGGCATTGCAGGAAATACAGACAGAGTTCTTAGAAGATTGCTGCATGCAACCAGAACAGCGAACGACAACAAAAATGATTTCGCAGCGCACATTTCGAAGATAATGCAACAACAAAAAAAAGCAAAAAAAAACGTGAAAAAACACAACCCTCGAAAAACAAATGAAGAACAGGGGGAAAAAAAAAAGGAGAGAGACGAAGTGACGTCATCGGGTCGGTAGGAAAAATACTGCCCAGTAGGTGGTAGTAGGTATTGTCACCCGCGATTCTGGCACCCAGCCCGTGCTCGAGTATTTCGCCAGTGAAAAAAATCGGGCGCTGAGCATGGGCTGGGTGCCGGAATTGCAAGCCCAGTTTTTTTTTTTTTCTCTTTTTGGCGAAATTTCACCAGTAAAATGATCGAGCACCCAACACTACCTCAGCGATTTTTTTACTGGCAAAAATTTCGCCGAAAAGAGAAATTTAAAAATTAAAATTCGGAAAAAGAAGTGATTTTGGAGGTCTTCAGTCGCCACAAGTGAGGAAAACAAAAGAAGGTAAGATCACCAGATTCAGAGACTTGGTATTCATAATGTAGCCAAAAATATAGAAGGATGATCAAAGATTTGTATTTCATATATCTGATTTATAGCCATATTTGGATAAATATTTCTATGGGTGATAGCCACTTTTTCAATAACCAATCTCCTATATTTTTGGCTTGTGTTGAAACTTGAGATTAGTTATTACAGAGTTATAATACCTTGAAGGATTTTGGTTTCTTTTTTAGAGGATTTTTTTTTT
>Ga0209208_10013290_pt1 | contig 10301 bp, 4 predicted proteins | sample S1TSphfallax_3_FD_187694 | JGI IMG/M metagenome (GOLD analysis project Ga0209208, IMG submission 187694) | Host-associated microbial communities from peat moss isolated from Minnesota, USA - S1T2_Fd - Sphagnum fallax MG (SPAdes) (version 2) | ecosystem: Host-associated > Plants > Peat moss >... | reverse complement strand
ATAAAACAAGAACTTGCATAAACCCCTTGTGTTCTCATCATGTGCATATTTTAATCATAAAGGGGTAGCATGTGCAACTATTATGTGACTATAATAGAACTTTGTGAATTTTCAACATGGCATTTTATTTATAAATGCAATGTATTTTTATGGAAAAGATGCAATTTAGTTACAAATCGATTGCAAAGGACACATAGTTACACAATAGTAAGGCTTCCATAGATAAAATGTATCATAGTGAAAATCCATGAATGTGCTACCAATTAATAAAAAATATATATGAGCTTTTAAACCATTTCAAGATGGTGTGTAAGTTTAGTTGATTTTAAAACAACAAAATGAAGGAAAAAGATAAAGTCCTTTACAATATGAATGTAGTAAAATATTATATAATTTTTCACAATTGTAATAAAGGGTGACCATTAATTACTTTTGGGAAAAAAATGAATACTTTTGCAAAGTCACAACTTTACATTTTTTTCTACTAAAAACTTCATTGTAAAAAAAAAATTAAGGATTCAAAAAAATTCCAAAAATGTTAGACCTTGATGTTTTAGTTTGTAGTTAACCAAAAGTAGAAAAATACTTGACATTTAAAACTATCTAATATATATACATCTAGAACTAGTTTTAGTTGCTTTTACAAAAAATCTATTTAAATGCATAAATTAAACATAACAAAATTCAATATTATCATTGCAATAAAATCAAATAACAACATTAGGTCAAAGTAAGGTAAAGTAGATAGTTCATTGTTCTTTGTCAAAACAAATTACAAATAGCCATAAGAAATCTTTGATGTATTAGATGTAAAAACATTATTTTATACAATGATTGATATAATGTTGAAAAACCCCATTTTGAAAGTAGATTTATAAAAAATGCATCTACTTACACAAGATGTTTGACCTTACAAAAATTAGTTTCAAGTAGATAAAATATTGATTTTTTAAACATTTCAAGTTAATGAATACCTAAAAGATATTTATATATTGTCAAATTATGCATGTTATAATCATAATGTAACAAATTTTCAATGTGAAGTAGGTTTGAACACGATATTGATTAATCATTTTCAAATGTACGTTTAATCTACTTTTATTATATCACTAGAAGAAACACATGTATTTTCAACTAGTCTTTGCAATTAAATTTTACTTGCAAGAGACATCTTGCAATTAAAATTGCTTTAGTCGCCTAAGACAAGTCACATGTGATAAATCAGTTGCAAAATGACAAAGGGTATTGTATAAAAGAAAAAGTCAACAAATACATTTCATCTTTTGACTTCATTGTATTCGTATTGTCACATGCGACTAAGATGCAACTATTTTGGTCACAATTGAGGCCAAATGATGTGCTATCATGTGTCTTAATATTTGATTATTTAATATATAATAACAATTATTATTTTGAAATAATCTAGCGCGTTCAATTCAAATACTTGGATGATATTATATTATGACACATGGCCCAACGTAAGCAGACCACGTGGCATTAAAAATTTAATGTAATAAAAATATTAATATTAGGTTGGTAGGTACCTAAGTAGGTACATAAATATGTGCCTACAAACCTAGGTTACATATTAACCTCCTAATTAATTAAAAAAATAGGTAAATAGATTCTACCTTCCTAAGTTAAATACCTATTCATATAGGTAGGTACTTAGGTAGGTAGGTACATAAGTCGACCTACGTGGGTAGGTCAAAATAGAAACCTATCTAGTTAGGTATTTAAGTAGGTTGGGAAGGTAAGTACTTAAAAAAATGTTCATAATTTGTTTTTTTGTTTTGGCTTGAACCTTTTGATTAGTTTGTGACCGAACAACGGGTGATCGAACAATAGAGCCATGTTGATTCTGATCCTGATATTTTGGCAACCCTCACTGGTTTGGCTGCGCATTACTTCTCATCATTGCTACAATGCATGGCGGCTACTCTGGTTTGATCATGGAAGTTCACCACATTTGAGGAAAACGGCACAGAATTATGGAAAAGGAGGTGCTGGCATTGATGGTTTAAGGCGGTTGGAATGCATGACGGCGCGGGAACTGGCTATTCAAGGAGGAAGAGGCTTAATGTTTGGGCATTGGAAGGTTGAAGGAGAGAGCTTGGAAGAGTAGAGATGAACAGAGAAGAAGTAGGAGATTTTACAGAGGAGCTTAGGGACATTGTTAGTGGCTGATTTCTTCCGCTGTGTTAATGACTAGAGAATGTCTAGCTTTTACATCTGGTGAGGTTGAGTTGAAATTGAGGACCAATGTTACAGACAGAGCATTTTGAAAAGAAGAGAAGGCTTGTACTATCGAGGACCTTTGTGAAATATGAGCTATGAATTTTGGTCATTGAAGTTCTGTCTGTCTGATTCGTGTGAGCAGGAGTAGCATCTGTAGAGGTTCAGGTGGGGTGATTTTGCGGCCATCATGTGGGTTCCCCAGTTGGAGTATGGACCAAGGCGATTGCTATGTTATTCCTTTGCTATGTGTTGTTTCTTAGGTGTGTGATTGCCCATGTTCGCTCTGTTAGAGCGAGTCCGAACAGAAGGGTTGGGTTGCTCTCTGATCTCTTCTGCTGCGTTAGTCACTAGGGGATGGCTAGCTCCTGAATCTGGTGAGAGTTAGGTCGAAATTGAGGGTCGATGCTGTGGACAGGTGAAGTTTGGAAGGTGGCTGATGCACAAGAAGGTGCATGGATAGACAGCTTAAGGGGTCTGTTTTTGGAGCGCAATCTTTGGCTGAGTAGTTGTTAGACTTCTGATGAACATACTGGAAAAGAGGAAGCTTGTGCTCGTGGGGTATTTTGTGAATAGAGGTGTGAGTTCTGGGTTTTGAGATCACATCGACGGATTTTTATGAGTATAGGCTGTGTCTGTGTGAAGATCAGAGAATGTGTGTGAGAATGTTGTGATGAGAAGGAGAGAGAAAAGATCAGGGTTGTGATTAGATTTAGGATTTGGTGAGAACTCAACTCTGTGTATGTCCATCAGATGTTTCAGGTTCGTTGTAGAGTCTAGCACTCTCTTTTTGGTTACAAGTTCATCCCATGTGCACAAATTTCTTAATGTGAAATTGAATGACTTCACCCCCTTGTTTATATAGTGTTCAAAATAGGAATGAAGAACAAACAAAATGGAATAAGTTTTGAAGCTGTAACTTTTTCACAAACTAAGTTGTAATTCCAAATTTTTTTTCGTGCCTTACTTTAGTTTTTAGATTTTTAAACAATTCAACTATTAGATAATTAAATAATCATTTAATCAATATTAATTAAATATACATATATTTAAAATATAAATTATACACTACAAATATTCAGTTTTCATTAGTAATTACTTAAATAAGCAATAACTTCTTAATATTTAACAAACTAGATATCTAATTATTCACACATTATTAATTCATAACTCATAAATAATTTTTAAAATAAATATTTAAAATATGAATTTTGAGAATTTGATTGAGTTTATAAAGTATAATTAATTTAAAAATAATTTAATGACTATAATTTAAAAGTTGACTATTTCAAATATTTATGTCAAAATTATAAGTAATGAATTAAAAATTGTTATTAGAAAGTAAATTCTATCATGAATGTTTTGAAAACTATTATTCAACTAATTACATTATTCATTGGATAATTACGTTTATTCTTGTAAAAATTATTATACATCAAGAATTTTTTTTATATTGGTAATTATTAATTATAAATAATATAATTTGTTAAACATGACATTAATTTTCATAATTACTATAAAATTACTATAAAATATATATCATAGATGATTAGTCACAAAATTTTTAAAATATATAAAGATATATATAAATGTATATAATAATTTGTGAAATTAAAATTCAGTAAAATAATTATGCACATACTAATTAATTCTTATCTGAAATAATTACAATGATTTTAAAGTAATGTGACATTAATTAATTTCTTCTAATATAAGAATATATATTATATAACATACAAATCTATGTTATAACAATAATTATTTAATGTAATTTAGATTTAATAAACATAATCAGTTAAAATTATATATCAAAGTTATTTATTATGGATAACACTAGTAGAAAAAACCTTTAAAACTCAATCAATTTTTTTTTGAATTAAAATATAAACTTAAGATTCCAAAATAGAAATTCAGAATTCAAATGTCAATTTTGAAATCAACTAATTGTTTTGAAGTTAAATAACAAATTTGAGAATTGAAAGGTCAGTTTTCAGAGTCAAATAATAATATTCAAAATTAAAATGTCCATTTTAAGAGTCAATTAATAATTTTCTGAATTAAAATATTAATTTCGACCATCCAAAATAATAATTTGGAATTCAAATTTCAACTTTCAAGTCAAATAATTTTTTAAATTTTTATTTTAAAACTTCAGAATTCAAATATCAAATTTGAAGTTCAAATAAAAATATTTTAAATCAAAATGTGAATTTTAGACTGAATAAATGTTTTTGGATTGAAATTCTAATTTTTAGATTCGAAAATAATAATTTAGAATTCAAATATCAAGTTTTAGATCAAATTATTTTTTGAATGTAAATAATAAATTTCAGAATTGAAAAGTCAATTTTTAGATTCAGTAAGAATATTCCAAATTGAAATATCCATTTGTAGAGTCAATTAATAATTTTCAGACTTGACATATTAATTTGAGAATCCAAAATAATAATTTGGAATTGAACTTTCAGGTTCAAATCAAATGATTATTTAAAATTTAAATGAGTTTTTTTTCAGAAATGAAATATATATTCTCAGATTCATATAAATTCAAATTTTAAATGTCCATTTGTATAATCAATTAATAATTTTCTGAATTGAAATACTAATTTTTGGATTTGAAAATATGAATTTATAATTCAAATATAAATTTTTAGATCAAATCGCCCTTTTTAATTTAAATTGAAAATATCATTTTTTAATCAAAAAAATTTAATTTAAATAATGTTTTAAACAATTGAAACAACAATTTTCAGATTCAAATATCAATTTTCAGATTTGAATAAAAAATTCAAAGTTCAAATATTAATTTGGAGATTTGTTATATGAACAATATACATACGTATGCATATATATATATATATAATTTTAATACATACATTAAAATACACCCTTATGTCATTGTAGAATACTTTTTGGATGCAATTAAGTTGGTGACTATTGCAAGTAATGGGACATATCAATCTATTAATGGATGAAAATAAATGTAAAATCAATCCAACCAATAGGATTAAATTTCTAGTAGTTGCATCATAGTTGTGAAAATGACCAAAATAGTTGAAATTTGATCTTGTAATTGCAAATATACCCAAATCTAATCACAAATGACTACAAGTCGCATGTAGTCGTAAATGGAGTGGTTACATTTTGACTGATTTCTATTAATGTATCAAATTCACCATGAAAAACCTTTTTTACTAAATTTTTTTCTCAAAAAGACCCATTTTACCCCCTTGTCCAAAATGCCATTTTGGACTTGTCCATATGGACTGGTCTCTTTTTCATTAGGGGCCTCATGATTGTCTAATTAGTCAAAATGACCATTTGTCAATTTGGCCATTGGTAAATTAAACCATCATTATCTATGGTATAATTTAAACCACGTGTCAACATTATGTTGCATCTTGAAAGTTGATATGGCATTGTACATGCCATTAAAATGTAGACTCATATGTAGTTACCTACATTTTACCTATGACTATATGTGTACAATATACATTGTACACATACACCATATGCCTAACCATGTACAAAATTTGTATATGCGATTTGCCAAGTTTGAACCCCAAGACTCAAGGGAGGCACACCATTGCCTTTGCTACCAAGTTACACAACTTTTCATTATTAAAGGGCATGCAACATTTTCTCTAACTTTTAAACTATGAAATCATTAAAAAATCTGAAATTGGGACACCTTTTTAAATCTAAAATTTGGATCAAATGAAACACGTAAGTAGATAATTTTGAAGTTTATTAAAAAATCTCTTTAATAAAATCAATATGCTTTGTAAATGTTCAAATTAGTACTTATAAAAAAAAATAAAAATACAAATCATTAATGAATTAGCACAAATGAATTTACAAGTTTTCCAATTCCAACTACATTTCATTGTGTGATGAACAATACAGGGTAGGTAGGTGGGTAAAGTAGGTAGGTATATGTAGGTAACTAAAGGAAGTAGGTGGTTGTAAAATTATATTTAATGTAAGTAAGTAAGTAGGATAATAATTAATTATTAATCATGTGTGGTAGGTAGGTACGTAAAGGTTGGTAAAGTAGGGTAGGGTAAGGTAGGTACATATGTACATAGGCTAGCCTATTAACTAGGCCTCAATTATCTAGCCACCTAGCATAAGTTAGGCTAGGTTATGCTTGTAGTTAGTGAATTGTCACAATAGGGAATGTTATTAATTTGTGACATATCTACTTACCTACCTACCACACATGGGTGGTTTTGTGTGGTGGTCAATATGGCGACTAGTCAAACCTTGTTTGATCAGTCAAACATAATTTTGACTAATCAAATGCCACATGGCATTTAAACATTGGCCACCCAAGTTAAGCCATGTGGCATTTAAACATTGGCCATTTAAATCTTAACCACATGGCATTTCATCATTGGCCACCTAGGCTAAGTGACATGGCATTTAAACATTAGCCATTTAGGCTATACCATGTGGCTAGAACCTAAATGACATGGGTTAAACCGAAGCTAATAGGCCTAAAACTAGGTACTTAGGTTTAGGAACCTAAAGTTTTAAGCCTAGGCACCTAAGGATAGGTCTAGAAACCTAAAACTTGAAGCCTAGGCAATTAGGCTTAAGTTTAGGAGCCTAAAGTAAGCTTAGGCAACTTAGGCCTACCTTAGGAGCCTACGCTATGTCCTTTCCTAGGTTGCACCTAAAGCTACGCCACTAGACTAGGCCTAGATGTAGGCCACCTAGATGTAAGTGTACAGCTACCCACCTTGGTAGGAAAATCCTATTTTATTTTGAATTTGGCCTTTAAGGTTGAAACATTTCATTTGCTCATCCCAAATGACCCTCCTTTTTTGAATATTTCTTATGTTTTGGATTCTTGGAATGCTTTCATTTATATTTTTCATAATTTTAAAAGGATGACAAACAATTTGGGACAATGTTTTGGGGAGGACAAACATTCTCATATGGACATAAAACACTAAAACCTTTTAATTCATATAATATTATCTTTAAGTAATTATGTAATACACATTAATGAAATAAATAAATAGATAAGGAGGTAAGTAAATAGGTATGTGAACCAACAATAATTAATATATAGTTGCAACTAATAATTGCAACCATATTATAAATCTTTAAATTATATAAAATATCAATATGATTATTTTGACCTATATTGTTGATTAATAATTACAAGCATATTGTAACTAATTTTTTGCAAATTGACTTAACTAATTATATATTATTAACAATTTATTTACAATAATTAGTATTTGATTACTTAGTTACATGTTAATTAATGTATTTTAGGTAAATAATGAAGTAACCAACTAATAACTTATTGTACACATGATTGTAGGTATCTAATTTAACCTATATATTGTTAGTTAATTATACCTAATAATTGGGAGTGCATGTGTTAAAAAAAACCCTAGCGCTTTCGCACTATTGGCACATTTGATGAGAAAAATGTTGTGAATTTGAAGGCCCAAAAAAATGATGGCATAAATGTTGGGTAACACATTGACGCACCAAGGATGATGTCAAGAATGTCGATTGAGAACTAAATCTAAATAAAAAATGATTTGTCTTATTGCAATTAAAGATGCCTAGGGACAACCCTATGACATCTTTTAGCAACATTATTGCATAATTGTTTGTATAGGTTTCTTGTTGTGTAGTTTTATTTGTTAGTTAAAGTGCATGGTCACCATTGCAATAACTTTATAATTTGTTTTTCATAAAACACTATTTTTCGAATCTCATATTTTAAAAGAAAAACCACCTAAGGTTTCATTGAATGTTAATTTTGAAAGGATGGATCCAATAAATAGTGTGGAAGTTGGCGAAACACATAATAAAATAGACAATATGTGCTCCTTTTCACAAAAAAAAATGGCAAGTAGTCATAATAAAGTTTAATGTATTGAAAATAGAAATATTATTTTATTCCATGATTAATGTGAGGATAATTTTATATAATAGAACTGAAAAATTACATTTTTAATATGCATTCAAGGAGATATCTAAAAAATGTATCTACTTGCATGAATGTTTGGCTTTTACAAAATAGGTTGCAACTAGATGAAATATATTGATTAAATATATTTTTTCAAATTAATTCAACCTTAGAAAATATTCAGATATTTTGAAATTGTGCAAATTATAGTCATGATATATTGAAATTTTAATATAAAAAAACATTTGAACACCATATCGATTAGTCAATTTCAAAATTACTTGGTACTTGCTTTTATTATATTAAAGTCTTCAAATTTAAGATTCAATTTATCATAAACTCAAGAAAGGTCTTGATGGTTTGATATTTCTAACTATAAGAATATTTAATTCATTTTCTTATGTTTAATATGTCAAAAACCCTTTTGATTCTAAATTAGATTTTTGCGTAGACTACTTTTTATGTTTACTTTATCATGCTTTTGCTTAGTGGTAGATTTAGATCAAAGGGGAAATGTATTTTACATGTTGATTTTGCCAAATGTCAATTAATCATAATCCAACGATAAAGAGAACTTTTACACCTTTTTTTTATATTGGTAAGGTTCATAAAAGTGGAAAAAATGTGTTATGAATGGTATATTTGGATCTCTTCCTTTAGTTGCCATAAACATTTGCCTTTCAATCCTTTCTTACAATGGCATCACACTTTGGGTATATCCCCCCAAACAATGCCTTTTAGTCATGTGCAAAACACACTCACCATGTTTGGAAGAATGTGCCCAAGTAATGACAACCCTAAAAGGAGCAACACAAATACTTTTTTGGTATTGCTTTCTAGCTACATATGGAGGGATGCACATACAATAATAACAAAGTAATATTGCTCGACAATTGGGAACCCCCGAGTTTTTGCATTTGCATTTCCTTAGCTCTTGTATTATATGAGACCTTCCATGACCCAAGTGTTGGAATTTCCTTAGAGTATGTATTATATATGTGAGATCCATGACCCAAGTTAATTTTGGCATTTCCTTAGACCGTGTATTGTATATATTAATTTGTTATTATTGTATGTGCATCCCTCCATATGTAGCTAGAAAGCAATCGGGATTAAAACATTCTGATTGGCCGGCCATAATGATTGGCCCAGGTGGTGACGTTTAAATAGCCTCTCACCATATATTGTCCAAATTTTCATAAACGATTGCTTTTGATTGGCCGGCCATAATGATTGGCCCAGGTGGTGACATTTAAATAGCCTCTTACCATATATTGTCCAAATTTTCATAAACAATTGCTTTTGATTGGCCAGCCATAACGATTGGCCAAGGTGGTGGTGACGTTTAAATAGCCTCTCATCATATATTGTCCAAATTTTCATAAATAGTTGCTTTTGATTGGCCGGCCATAGCGATTGGCCCAGGTGGTGGTGACATTTGAATAGCCTCTCGCCATATTATTATATTGTCCAAATTTTCATACACAATTGCTTCCGATTGATTGGCCGGCCATAAAATGATTGGCTAAGGTGGGTAATGTTAAAATAGCCTCTCATCATATAGTGTCCAAATTTGTCATGTTTATGGGGTGGGGTTCGGGAAAGAAACAATTAATACTCTATGTTAGATGGATTCTATGTTGTAAAGGCCTGAAATAGGTGGTGCTTTGGGTGGGCCTACGCTAATTTGTATGTGTTTAGTAGGACCCGTATTGATGTTTTTTGTTCAGGAGGATGGAGAGGACTACTTTTGGCAAGCAAACCTTGGGAAGCAAACCTTTCTTTCTTTATTTCTTTCTTTAGCAACCTTTGCAAATTTGGTCAAAAAGTGTGCAAGCTTTGGGAAATGCAAATCATATAATGCAAAACATGGGTGGGTTGGGTTGTTGGTATGGACTTATGGACAAGGCTCTTGCCAAAAAATATCAACCAAATGGTGTGTGTGAATATGTGTGTGTTTGTGTGTGTGTGTGTACAAGTGTTATATGATTGTCGATGTTGGTTGTCAATGACAACTCAATTATCGTGACATATAAGTTTTGTCAACGATAGTTGTCTTGCTCTTGCATACAAGAGGACCCAATGGTCGTGAGTGACATAAGTTTGTCAAGGATAGTTGGTCTTGATC
>Ga0209208_10013289_pt1 | contig 10301 bp, 5 predicted proteins | sample S1TSphfallax_3_FD_187694 | JGI IMG/M metagenome (GOLD analysis project Ga0209208, IMG submission 187694) | Host-associated microbial communities from peat moss isolated from Minnesota, USA - S1T2_Fd - Sphagnum fallax MG (SPAdes) (version 2) | ecosystem: Host-associated > Plants > Peat moss >... | reverse complement strand
GAAAATTATGTCTAGTTATATAGATGTAAGATTCCTCCCCTTCTTAAGTAGTAGATGTAAGAACAATGTTGCTAGATTCAAGACTAAGTTCTGGGTTAGATTTTGGGGTATTTGGACTAGAGGTTTAGAATTTTGTGGAACTTGGATTTGGATTCAGATTGTGTAATTTATCTTTTGCTGAAATTGAAATTCCCATCCAGACCAAGCCATTGTTTCTTTTAAACCCAAAATTCAAGTTCTTTAGCTATATAAGTATAAGATTTTTTAAAAAGGGGTAATAATCAAGCCTTGTTTCTAAAGCAAGTTATTAATTTTACTTGGTTACACATAACAATTAACATACAATATTTTATCTTGGGCATTGTGCACTAGTTGGATAAAAGTTTACAATTAATAATGTTTGCCTCATGCAATATGATGGGTAATATCCATGGGTGGGGGACATTTCAAACATACAAGACCAAACTTGGCTATTTGCCTTTATTTTGGGAATGCTCCCACCTTGTGCCCTTTATTTTGGGAATGGCCTCACCTTGGGGATAGGCCCTAGACCTATATTGTGAAAACATGAACAAAGAATGATGAAAATGTATTCCATTTTTAATATAAATTGTGAAGTTCTTCCTCACCTCAAATTTCCCCTCCTTGCCTATGATTTGAAATCCATCAAGTTTTACTAGATCATGAATGTATATTCTACCATCATGATTGTGAAAAACCGTTGCCATTTCTGAAATAAAGCTTGTCCCTCTATGGCACAAGTATGACTAGGATGAAGATTAGGAAAAAAAAGTAGAGGTGGATTAAGAAGATTTGCAAAAATGGACAAATATTTTTTGTCATACAAGTAGTTCAAGAAATGTCCATCACACACTTCCAATATCAAAAAATTCAATAGAATCAATGAAAAAATCATAAAACAATATGTTTGTGCAAAATTTGTGGGTTTCAAAATGTAAAAATGAAAATAAAATAAAATAAAAAATTCTATATAAATGATATGTCTTTCCCATGTATGATGTTTTGATGTGAAGTATGTTTGATTTACATTTTAACTAAATTTGTGCAATTATCATTATATGTAATTTTGCATAAAACTATACAATTTTTTAATATTAAATATTAACATTCATGTATGTCATTCAAAAACAAAGTTTCATTTTGAAAATGTAAAAATGTTGTTCATATTAACCATAAAATGGAATTCATGCAATTTTTTTATAAACTTATGAAAATCAAAATTTGCACAAAATTTGTATTAACCTATGAAACCTGGTAAGTTTGTGATGTTTAAATCTCATCATTATTCCCCATTGTTTCACAAATGTTACATTTGATGCTTGACCTTCAACTTCACCCCTTGGTAACAATGAGGATCAATCTTGTGGTTTTGTAGTTAATGTTGTTAATGAAAAGTTTCATAAGGGGAATTAAAATGAGACCCAACAATTATATAATCAACCTAGTTGCATGACACGTCATCCAAAAAGATGGAACAACACAAGGAATAACAAATTTCTTTATAAACAATCCAAACAAATTGTTGTAATAAATGTGATGTTGGATTTCTTAGCTAAGGAAAAACATATGAAAATTATGGTAATCAGTATTAAAGATTGATGAGTGAGAAGATAATGACATGCGCGCCTTCACAATGGAACACATGAAAAAAAACAAAGGTTTTGTAATGAGTCCATTCATGATTAAGGTACCAAAAAGGAGTGTCAAACTGAAAAAAAAATGTAAAGGACAACTTTGGATTTTTGTTTATCTTACATTATTATAATTGTAATGGATTATTGTATGCCAATAGATAAAATGATTTTTTAATTAATAAAAATATTTAAAAATAATTTGCATAATATGTAAATGTCATTTTGAGTCTTGTAAATTAAAGTAATCAAGTGTCTAAATTGCATTTTTTAAAAAAGGAATCAAAAGGAATGTATAAAGTTATACAATTGATTTCAAACTTTTTGTACAACAAAAACATGCCCCACTCTATGAAAGTACATGTTTATTGCATGAACTTGATGAAAAACCAAATCATACAAAAATTTCAAAGTCTTGAAATTTGAAAGGAAAGGGTTGCAAGGCAAAGGGCTCATTTTAAAAACCATTTGATAAAAAAATTATGTTCAATGGGTTCAAAATGTTTAGTCTTAGATGCAAATCACATGTGTAGGAAATAATCTTGCCAAAAAACATGTTTGGTTGTCCATTGAAACTCATCTTGGGATTTTTTGCATTTTTGGCATTGAACCAAAATATTCATACACAATTATGTATGAATGTGAAAATCACCATTAACAACTGAATTATTTAATATGGGACTATTCAATTTTTCTCACTTAAGTTTGTTTCATGTAAATGTTATTTGTAAAATATAGATTAAAAAGTCCTTAAATGTTTTTTCCTTTTTTGGTACCCCAATCATGAATGGACCTTGGTGTGAACTTGTAGTGAGACATTATAATTCCAGATCAATTCCACAAATTTCTTAGCACATTTGATTTTGTAAGGGAATTCAACAATTTGTGTTGCAAATCCATTATGATACACTTGTAGCATGGGATGAAAGATTTTCCAAAGGGTTAGAAAAATAATAGTAATAATGTAGTTGTGTTGGGGGGCCAAATCATAGGTGTGAAACTAATAGTTATGTCAAAATTGGTTTTAGTAGAATAAGCCATGGTTGTTAAAAATAAGATGTCTAGTTGTTGACAAAGATGTGTCAATGAAAACCTTTGGTTTAGTTGGGCAATGATCTTTTTAATTTCATTTTCACAACCCTAAACCCAAAAATCAAAATTTGAACTAATCTACTTATGGCATTTCCACATGTGCCCTCTATTTGCTCTATCATTGGTTACCATATTGAACACGTAATGTTAATTATTTTGACATGCCCACTTGTGAACATGAAAAATTGGACAATATAAAATGAGATGTTAATTAAATGCCATCATTTGGGCCAATCTTTATAGTTGACTAATCAAAAGTCATCATTTTCTTTCACTAGTCCTTCTATAATCATTATACCTTGTGCATATTTAAAGGTTCAAACTTGATTTTACACTATTTAAAACATTGTACTTCATCCAAAACATTGTGTACATGCACTTGTATTATTATGAGCAGAGATGTTTTTACAAATTCATAATCAAACATAAACCATTGTTGGATTTGAAGTTCACAATGCCAAGAACTATTGGTAAAAGTTTCAAAGATTGAATTGCAAATTGAATAGATCAAAAACCAAGATTGTGCCAATTTGAAAATGAACAACTCTTCAAGTATAGCCCTTAAAGGCACTTTGACCACCCAAAACATATGATGTGTTCAATGCTTACCAATGCCTAGATGTTGAGTACTTACCAAAGAGGATTTAATAATTGAGGAATTTCTTGCCAAATTTGTGGTTCAAGTGGGGCCAATATTGTTAAATTTGACATTTGTAATTGTTAGTAACCTTAGTGAAGTCCATGGTTTTAAGTTTTAACACATTCACACAACCCAAAATATTCTAAATATGAAGATTTCCAAAGTAGATGATAAGAGCATGTCAAACTAAATCCAATGCAAAAGACAACAAAACCCAAAAGTATGAAGAATTGAAGTTGTAATGGTAACAACTAATTGGTGGCATGTAATTAAACCCAATGAAAAAATTCTCCCAAATGTAAAATTGTTTGTGATGAAAGCTAGGGTCCATTTACTCTTTGGAGGTGGTTTTTATAACTATATTAACATGATTTTGAAATAGTTCAAGAATATCTTAAATGGTCTTTAATTGTAGACTAAAAGAAATTTGAACTTTTGTTGTTGAGGGCAAAACAAAGATTAGTCTCTTTAGGTAACTATGTGCATTCCCTTATCACACATGGTCATTTATGTCACATTAATTGTCAACATGAAGGCCTTGGGTGAATTAACACCTACATTGATACAACTGAAAGACAAAAGACATTAACATTTGAAGTCAAGGTGGATGAAAAAGTTGAGTAGGTAGGTAGTGTAGCCTAGGTATCTAGGTGTATAAACTATTCTATGTGTTTAATATAAGTGCATATATTATCATCAATGCAATGATGCATAAAGATTTTTCATTTTTTCTTTTTGTGTATCTAGATTTGCTTCCGTTGTTTTGTTTTTGTTGCATCCTTATTAACATCATCTTACTTTGTTGTCCTATAAGCTTTAGTGTTGCCATTAGCTTATTAGTGCCGTTAATTTCCATTAGTGACGTTCCTCACCACCATCACAAACATTTGTGATTCCTTGTTAATTTAAATTTGTAGTTTTAAATACACCACATGTGCTTCTGTTGCAACCTTAGCCTTGGGCTTGCAAGGTTGCGAGCCAAGAGGGAAGCCCGGGAGTCACACCTCATGCCCCCGAAAGTGTAGGAGAGTGTGAAGGAAATAACCTTCACACTCCAAAGTGAGCTCCCACTTTGGGATTTGGAGTCCCGGTGGATTACCAAATTTTCAAAGAGCGAGTGCAAAGGTCAAAATCCAATGGATTAAGGAGTTCATTATATCATTAGAAAGTTCTTGGAACGTAAATGTTTAAAATGGGCTCACATGACCCATTTGGACACTTCAAACTCAAGTTATGGCCAAAAGAAGGGTCGGGAATCAAATTGCCAATTTGACTTCCGACCATTAAAAGTAAAAAATCTCCCCGATTTCCTTATGTGCAGGTGACATGCGACATACCATTGGAAAAATCTTGACAAGGCTACAAATTTGCTTTAGACCTCATTTTAATCAAAGGTCTGCACGTAAAGTTATGGGCCCCCAAAATTGTGGAAGTACCAACTATGGGAATTTTGGGATTCCCACTTGGGAGTCCCGAGACAAAATGACATTTGGGTGTTGGTCCTGTGGCCAAGCACAAAGTATACTATAAGGGGGAAGGTGGTGGCTTCCCCCAAGTCTGGATAGTGGTGAGTTTCGTGAGTTCGAGTTTGCCCATGGCTTGTCCTACCACCAAAAGTGTTCCAACTATGCACTAACAAACTTGTTGTTTTGTTTTGTGTAGGTCCGTGTGAGTGAATGATTGCTTGTCATTCTTCCTAGTCCCATTCCGGAGCTCCATCACGCCCCTCTACCCCCAAAATGTTGCAAGCCAGGGAGCGTGTCCCCAACTTTTTACTCTTTTGTAGTTTTCACTTCAAACTCACATTCGAATATGTTAAGGAGCTTGGGAGCGCATCAACTCCCTTATCACTCTAAGTTCGCAATTTCATAAAAACTTGCAAACCTAATGTATTTGTTGGAACCTTGACCAAATGTAACAATCCATGAGATTAAAAAAAAAATAGAATGCATGTACCCACAAACATTTCATTTTTCGAAATTCCTTTGTCATTAATTTTTTTCCCCATGATAACTAGTTTCCCCATAGTCAGTTTTTACACCTTGTAACACCTTTGCGCACATGCATTATTAAAATCAAGTTCATTTCAACTCCACATTGTGCAAACCTTTATTTTGATAATGACCTTGAGTGTTACCTTACACAATATACATTGTCTATATGCTTATTGCTCAAGTTCATCTTCTGGTCAAGTCATATATGCCACCTTGTCTTTTTTCATCTTGTAATGTCTTGCTCATGCTTATGTTACTCACCTTGTCATTTTATTTTTGTTTTGTTGTTGTCATTCATTTTGTTCATTTTCTTTGTGTTGTTGTTACTCATTATTTATTCTACTGTTATTTTTTTATCTTGTTCATGTTGGTGGTATTATAACATATATATTTTTTGCTACCCAAAACCCCCAACCCTACTCCCAAGCTTGCATGTTTTATGCAATGCAACTTACATAAGAGGTTCAATGAACTTTATCACAACCCTAGCTTTGGGCTCGTGACCAAGGTAAAGGGGTTGCAAGGGTGCAGGCCAGGAGGAAGCCCGAGAGTCACATCATATACTCCCGGGAGTGTAGGAAAGTGTGAGGGAGTGAACCCTCACACTCCCAAGGCAACTCCCACTTTGGGAGATGGAGTCCCGGTGGAGTCCCGGTGGACTTTCAAAACTTCAAAGAGCGATTTGAGGGGTCAAAACTCAATGGATTGTGGCGTTATTTATATTATTGGAAAGCTCTTGGAACGTAGATGTCTAAAATGGACTCGCATTGCTCATTTGGACATCTAAAACACAAGTTATGGTCAAAAGAAGGGTCGGGAGTCAAATTGTCAGTTTGACTCCCGACCAGAAAAAGTCAGGAATCGACCCGATTTACTTGGTTGTAGACAACGTGCGACATATCGTTGGAAAGCTCTCGACGAGACCTATAACTTTGCTTTAGATCACACCTCGATCCGAGGTCTGCTCACAATGTTATGGGGCTCCAAAGTCGCGGGAGTCTCGGGAGAGAAAAGCCATTTGGATGTAGCCCCTGTGGAGAGGTGCAGAGTATACTATAAGGGGGAATGTGGTGGCTTCCCCCAAGTCCGGGCCATGGTGAGTCTTGCGTGTCTGTGTTGCCCATGGCTCATCCTAGCACCAAAGGTGTTCCAACTATGCATTAACCACTTTGGTGGGTTGTGTGTAGGCCCGTGTGAGTGAGTGAAGCTTGTCAACTCTTTTTAGTCTCGTCTCGGAGCTCCAACATGCCCCTCTACCCCTCAAAGTGTTGTGAACCAAGGAGCGTGCCCCGACTTTTCCCTCTTCCGTTGTCTTTCACTTGGACTCACATTTGAGTCCTTCAAGGAGTTGGGAGTGTGTCAAACTTGTTCATGTGTCTACACAAGGAGGCCATTAGTTGTCCAAAACTATGCAACAACTTTTACTTTTTTTCCCTTAGCAACATTGAAACCTTATTCAACAATATCCAGTTCTAAGCAATTGCCACATTTAATACTTTATTTATTTTCTTTTGTGAAACTTGGATTTGACTTGTGAAATTTGGTTTTGCATAGATTTTCATAAAAGGTGAAAAGACAAGGGAATTTGCTTTACAAAATATCTCAAATTTTGTCATTGAAGCTCAAGCAAACATAATGTTTGGGAGGTAGACATATTTCAAGATTTGTTGAAGGATTCATTTTTCAAAATTATGTTTTCACCCTTTTTTTTCTTTTTCCTATGGAGAATTATGCTAGGACAAAATCTTGGTAGCCTACCTTTTTAAGGTGCTTTGGAAATGCTTTAATTAACATCCCAAAAAAAATAAACAGAAGAAACTCATCACTTGACGTTACACTCAAGCTTGTTCGTGTTTTTCATCTTATTATTCAGTCACTTCAAACTAGCCAAACACCACAACATCCCAACATAGGAGCAAACTTAAAATAACTGCAAATGACATAAAATGTAAATTAAATGAAAACCATGCCATTGTCTTTACATGCAAGTATTTCAATTGAAAGTGTCAACACACATCATAATCCAATGCTTGGATTAAGCTAATTGAAATGAAAAAGGAAAGATGATTAAACAATTTTAATATAATGCATACAAGTTTATCTAATGATTTCTGGATCTTTTGATAGTCACTTTTAATATTAGTCCATGTATATGTTGTCTAACAATGAATATTTATTTAAAAACTATCATTTTAAGCCAAAGATCACAGAATGTATTTCAAATAATTATAATAATAATATTTGTTATTAAAATTGTCATAAATATTATCCAAAATATAAAAATATAAAATTCTTAAACATATTGATAAATTTCATTTGATTCACATTAATTTCCAACTAGTGTGGCGTTTAGAACTTCCATATTTTCAAAAATTAACTATTTGGATAATGAAATATATTGAAAATATCTAAACCCAACAAATCATCAAACCACCAAAATAATGCTCCAAAATTGACCAAATTGCACCAATTTCATCACATTGTCACCAAAGTAGTACACCAAAATCACCAAATTTGTCAAACCCAAAATAAGTTTACAAACTCTAAAGAGTCCAAAGATTTGGACTTCGAAAAGTTACTATGAATTCCCCTTTGCCCCATACATATAAGATAGAAGACTATGACTTTGGGCAAAGAATATGGCGTTCAAGTTGTGCTGCTACATACACGATGAGGAAATCAACTTCAAAATAATCTCATCTCCCTTTCCCCTTCCTTTGCAAGTGTACCCATATGACACATGTCCTTCATATACTTGCCTTAATGCATCACCCAACAAAGATCTTCTTTCACATTACAACTTTGTGGACATATCACAATCTTGACCCATTACTTATTTTACTCCATAATAGACAAGCAATCTAAGAGCCAACCTAATAGAGAGCTAAAAATAAGGATGACAAATTAGGAGGTCACCATAGGAGAGGCCTAAAAGAAAGGACAGTGGATGACTTTTTGAAGGTCATCCACTCATTTTATTTTTTTCACTGCAAGTAGTAATGTAGGTGCTGGTTCACCTTGGCCAAACATGAAGGTTATGAATTTGTAGCTTATTAAAACTCAAAACATTGGCCAAAGGCATTAGTAATAGGTCATATTAAAAACCTAAACCTCCACTTGTTAGAATTTTACAAAAGGCTAGTTAGGTGTAACAATAGATGTAACACTTGTGGAATCATTATGACTACATAAAGTTTTGCATTACATAAAAAATTTGATGATGAACATGTTTCAAGATATAGGGGAACACTATTTTCTTAATTATCCTCACCAATAGGGTATTTCCCTCCTACTACTACTACTATGGATTTAGTTTTTCATTTAAGAACTCTTTAAAATTCTTGAAGCTTGTCCCTTAGTGCTTGCCCAAAAATCAAAATGTTACAAAATGGGAAAGAAGCGAGGAAATAAAAAGAGAGTTGTTTATGTAAGGGGAGGTTCCCATACTCATGCGTTCTCTTGAGGTTCAGGGACACCCTCGGGCTCACACCCTTGGGTGCCTCTCCCTTAGGAATCCCTTAGGAGAATGCACTCATTGAGGAACCTCCACTACAACAAAATGCTAGTGATGGGGCACATAGGCACCCCACCACACCAAGTTGGTAAAATTTCTGGTAAAATGGCCTCAAAAGAGTATGGTACCCTGCATGTAATGTTCCTCCTCTCCTCTCAAATGAAAGAAAAACTCTACTGGTTCTTTACACCAGGCAAGGGATGCCTATTTATTGGCCTTGCCTACCAAGGCAAGAAGGATATTGTGTTTAGATTCATTATAGAGTATAGTAGCTTAAGGGATTTTGACCCCTAGGTAATAATAGGTCTATTTTTATATGAGGATTTTTGAAAGCTGATATTTTGGCTTGTGTTGAAACTTGAGATTAGTTATAATAGAGTTATAATAATATCTTGAAGGATCTTGGTTTCTTTTAGGGGATTTTTTGAAGATTATATTTTGGCATGGTGAAATATTTGAGTTTTCATAATTCTCCTTTTGCCTTAAGATACTTTTGAATGGCAAGGCCACAATGTGACACACCCCCTTTTTAGGAATATGCATGGTTGATTGGGTGGGTGCAAGATATGGTGTCACAATTATTTGATTATGAAATCCGATCTATCAATTGAGAATTAGTTTTAAATTAACAATTTTATTATGATCTCATTATTATGATATCATTTGTGTAAGTTTTTTTGAAAGGAACAAAAACAATTTAATTTTAGTAATAGACTTTTGAAGTTTACAAAAAAGGACCACAGGCCACTTAATTAAAGTGTTAGAAAGTTGAGATATTGATTTTCATTGTAACTGATTTGTAATAATTATAAATTAGCAAACTCATATATGTATAAGCCATGGCTTGAAAACCTTACCGCCAGTCTAGTAATGCACTTTTAAATGGTTAGAATTGGACATTATTTTCATAAGTCGTTTTGAGCTCTTATTTTGGGTTGAATTTATGAATGGCAATTGGAGAATTTGCTAAATTATGTGACCCTGGTAACACATGGTTCCATCATCTCTCATGATTTTCTTGAAATTTGCCATTCAAACCAAGTACTTACTAAATTGGCCATGCAAAACCATGTTGTAGGTGTTTGAAATATCTTGAGATGTGTTTTTCTTTGTGGGGTTGTCTCTATGTAGTGTCTAAAATATATTCATATATAGTAAGTACACTTGTATAATACACTTGAGCTTTGCATTGTTACATACTACTATTGGCAACCCATTGATGAAAAAATAAATCAAATTCACTTTGTCAAAATTAAGTTCCACTAGAATGAATGTGTTGAATAACAATGCATGCAACTTGAGTTGAATTCTTGAATTGAATTGACTTTAAATTCTTAAATTGTATTAAAATTATTGAATTGAATTAAATTTCAAATTCATAAATTTAATCCAAATATGTTATTTATATT